>Ga0265797_10000306_pt1 | contig 90974 bp, 183 predicted proteins | sample P2T30metagenome_FD_192433 | JGI IMG/M metagenome (GOLD analysis project Ga0265797, IMG submission 192433) | Plant litter microbial communities from East Loma Ridge, Irvine, California - P2 T30 | ecosystem: Environmental > Terrestrial > Plant litter > Unclassified | place: USA: California... | reverse complement strand
GGATAACAATTCATCTGCATCATGGCGCGAAATACCCACATATTTTGCGACTTTATCACGCCCTTTATCGAACCACCAATCGTCTTCTTCAGAACCTTTAAGACTCAATCGATTAAATTGCATAACAGCGCCTGCGATACAGCAACTAGTCCCGCATGAGTTGTTTTGATCTACGATAGATTCCATATCAAATTGATCAATCTTACGTCCGTTGATATCAACGTGTGGTGCTCCAGCTTCAAGCCATTCAGCTACTTGAATCAAAGCTTTCTCACCTTTAGGACTGATATAATCTTTAATCATCTCATTTCTCCTTACGTTTTATGTATTTAATGTAAATCTGTTTAAAAATATTCCCATCTTTCAATGTCAAGAAGATGCTTTCTTTCTCTTCTTGTTGTGTATTGTGAGCGATAGGTTGGTCTGTGTCAAGTGTTTCTTGAGAAATAGTTTCTTGTTGTTCTTCAGTAGCTTGAGGCTTTGGTTTACGTGGCTGATGGTAGTATTGTGGACATTTATAGCTGTCCCAGCGAATGTCCTGAGTAAAGCCCCTTTCTTCTATACGCCCTTCAACACTAAAACCGTTCCGGTTACCCACCTGCTCGCCGGAATAGTCACAAGCTCCGACCCAACTTTGAACAATATACACTCTAGGCATTTCATGTCACTCCTATTCTGTTGTGTTGGAGTATACGAGGTTTCCTCCATGCTGTCTATAAATTTCCTCAACTTTTTCAAAATTTTCTAGGTGTGTTGTCTCTGACCACCCGTCTAGCATATTCTCTTTAGAAATAACAGCACATTCTAGTATATTTTTACACGAGTTTTCAGCAGACCGGCAAAGGCTTGAATTTCCAAACCTATAAATTCTAGATAGACGTACGTTGAATACACAAAGCCTGTTTATACTAACACTTCTTTTTCTCGCATTACCAGAAACACCAAATTTTATACCAACCGCAGCGCCATCATTGTTCAAAATCTCCAGAATATACGCTTCTTTTTGATTCTCGTAAGAGCACCCACAACCCCTACCTCCCAATACAAGACTATAAGTCAAGCTTTGAAAAACTCCCCCACAATCACCACAACGCACAGACCAAACTCTTACGCTGCCATTATTATCAATCCAACTGAACTCAGTAGTCGCAGGGAACTTACCTTGACTGTAAAATCTATTAAGGAAGAAACTTATGGGTTTCTTTGAGACTATTGATTTACTAATATCTCCGCATTTACGGCAATTTCCTTTAGTGTTGTTCTGGTTTACAAACGCCTTAACTGTCGTAGTACAAAACTCCCCGTGAGAAGGACATAAAATTCTCACCTTAGTAGAGCCTCCCACAAACTCACTACCTGACCAGCCTAAGAATTCAAGACCGAGTTTTGTCAATTTTCTTTTACAAAGTACAGTGTATTGGTGTTCCGTCCAATTGGTGTTTACTGCACAGGCACAAGGCAGTTGCATACCTATTTTAGCTGTTAAGGAGAACTTATAGCTTATAAAATAACCTTCCCCATTAAGCTCAGAGTCTTTTGCACAAATAGAACAATGCACAACAAATCGTCTGTCTTGTTTCCTATACAAACCCGCCCAGCCTATAACCGTTAGGTGATTATTCTCCCCAAAATGTGGTCGGTTGACTGACCAACTATCCTGCTGAAGCTCTCCATATAAATCTGTGATTTCTTTTAAGTCCATACTATTACCTTTTCAAATAAATACAAAAAGCCCCAATTAAGGGGCTAAGTTTTAATCATCACTATCATTACATCGTTTGCTATTCCTTTTCTCTTTCCTCATATCTCGAAAGCGCTTATCATTCTTCTTTGATTTACGACGTTCATCTTCATATTCAAAATCTTTCTTTTTACTGGCAATCTTTTCTACATACATTGCATTTGTCACTGTTTTATTTCCTTAGATTATTTATTAAGCTGTTCTGCCATTTCGGTCAATGCTTGAGCAAGCTTCAAGACCTGTTCTTTGGAGTTCAGGGGTAGACTAATTTTACCAAACCAACGTTCATTATCAGAGTCTTCGTTCGTATGAATTTCAAGACCAGAATCTGGGAAGTCTGGATTCTGACGAATTTCAAGGTAAACACCCTCGCTGTCATCATAAACACGCATTACTTTCTCAAGTGTGTAGCTCATTTTACATCTCCTAGTATTTAAACTTACCATTATATTCTATATCATTTTCTTCAAAACAGCTAGCACAATCTACATAAGCTTGATGATTTGAAGAGCTAGATGGGTATGATGCCATCAATTTATTAAGAATCTTTATAACATCTTCTTTTGTCTCATGCAAGCAGATTGCTTCTACATCATCCAAAGCATGATCATACAAAGCCCAGTGAGCAGATCGAATAGATACACTCTCTCGGAAAGATGGGCGTAGGGATGAGATGATACGTTGTTCTAGAGTTTTCATTTTAATTGGTTTCCAAATCAGGGTTTTTAAACCGGAATACAGCCTTATGTCCGACTTTCCAAACTGCCTCAATGTCATCCAAACTTTTTGCAAAAACCATTGGCCGGTTGTTAACAGGATCAGCACATGTCCACTCGATAGAACCATCTGTTTTCACAGAGATTCGCCACACCCAGAAATCATGCTGGTAACCAGATTTATAAACAACCCTGATTTTAAATTTATGATAAAATTTCATTTTGTTTCTCCTATGTTTGGTTTGTATGTGCCTATTCTAAACACCGCTTACTACGCTGTCAAGCATCTTTTTCTGTAATTTCTACAATATTTCCAACAATTCGGTGATAGGCATTAGCTCTCCCAAAATCTAGGAAGCCATTTCCCACCTTGACACACCAACAGGTCTGAGCATCCCCATTTTCGATTGTTCGTTGTACTCCACTATCAAGACACTTGAATGTACGACCTGACCAAGTGAGGTCAAACCACTTTTGTTCAAGCTTGTTGATCCATGTATGATAGCGTTTATCCTTAGAAAAGCCCCAGGCTTGTTGGGTAGTGAATTCGATATCATGACAAAGCTCAGAAGCTTTCTGATAATCAATATCAAGCGTGTATGTGCTAATCAGCTCTTCAAGCATAAGATGAAGCTTATCAATAGCATCACGATTTTCTTTGCTGATATTACGCTTATCAGCCAATTCTTTGTTGTGCATTATTTCTCTCCACAAAATTGACGTTCAAGCTCGTCATCTACACCGTGACTATAGCCATTCTGATAGAACACCCAAGCATTAGAAATCTTAGGAATAGCGTAACTGTTATTCCCTAGGCGTGATTCTATCACAGTTTGCAAAGGTGTGTCTGTATATTCAGAATATTCTTTTTCAAATGTTGAGTTAAACATGTTCGTTTTCCTTGAGAAAGTTTTCACAGAGTTCACGAAGTTCTTTCAAAACATCTTCACAATTACGTCCTTCAGCTAAAGCAATAAATTCTTCTGGGTACCCATCTTCATTTTCATAGCCTGTGTCTGCATATACAACATATTGATCACCCAACTCTTCCATACTGATGGTGATATCGTATTTTGTGAAGAATTCTTCATCTTCAGGGTAGATATTGGTGATTTGCATATTTTCTTTCTGACCATTAGGTGCCTTATAGAAATTTGCTTTCATATCTTATTTCTCCTATTCAATATTAAATTGCTTAGCAAGGCTTCTCAAAAGACACCCTAAGCTTCTGTTGCTTTCAACTACAACACTAGTATCGACCATACTCCGGTAGTTGTCAACATCCTTTGTGAAAGAATATCCAGCAGATTCTAGCTCTGCTTTTACGTGTGAGGCGAATGTCTGATTCACAGCTTGCCACCCAACTCTTGAATAATCCTGTACTCGCACCAGACATGGTGTTCATTCAATTGCCCATTTATTTCAGGGACACTCCGTTTACAATATTTACAGCAGTAGTAAGGGTTCCCGCCTCCAATAGGCTCGGTTGGGAAATCAAAATAATATTTCTGTTCTTTTTGGGAGATTGGACTGCCAGTCTTAGGCTTCCACTTCTTAAAGCTCTTGCTCACCTCTATTCTCCTCTGTTATACCTGTTTTTTCAACAAGCATTCATTTGTGTGTAGCTTAGCTTGGATTTCTTGTAGTGTCAAGAAGTATTCTTGATCTGATACAGATTGAATGTACTGATCTTCAAACCAAACGTTCAAGTGTTGCTGCAAAGCTGTCTCAGAAAGACTAAGTGCATATTTGCAATCACAAATCGCTTGGTGTCTGTTATCGTTCATCTAATATCTCCTCAGCTACATTCAGTGTCATTGAAGCTAGAATAAGCCTTAGCCACATTCATATCAACAAAAATTTAAATTATTTTATAAAAGAAAAGCCGCACAAGGCGGCTACATATTTTCCATTTCGTATTTAATTTCGTTTTTCACAAAATTACCAACCTCTTGAGACATTTTGTTAATCACAACTTGCTTTGCAAAATCTTTACCAAGAAATTCATACTCTTGTTTCGACATAATGTAACCTTCTTCAAACTTATCTCCATTCAGGACAAAGCGAATCTTGGAAATTAAAGTGTGGTCACCACCCTCTGGGTAGGGAGGATCACTGAGAGGGCCAAACTTACCAGAGTTAATTTTATTCAACTCATTTGGTGTTTTGAGAATAAATGAATTCTCTTTATCAATAATCATTATTAATCTCCTCAATAAATTCCCAAAGCATTTTTACAATCTCATCTTCATATTCTTCACAAATATCTTGCATCTGATCGGGCGTTAGGGCTTTCCAAGAAGCAGAAGCCGTAGGTTTATGTTCTCCCCACATCGGCTCGAAATCAATGCTCTTAGCACCTTCATAGTCCCAGTCACTGTCACACGTTTGAGAATACCCCTTGTGTGGCTTCGTGTCAATAGCTTCTGTTACAGATACATTCAGACGAGCATTAGAGATTAGTGGGTATTGTTCAATAAAGATATCTGATAGGTATACTGTGAAGTTCATTTATCAATCTCCTTATGGAGTAAATGTACAACTAGTACAACAAAAGCCATGAAAGCTGAAAAAGCCAAGACAACAAGAGGTGCTAATGCCAGTAAGAAAAGGATAATGGCTGTAATCGGGTTTACACCAGCAATAAAAGACCACCACTTAGAAATACCAAGTGAAGAGCATAAACCGGAAATGAGTACCATCCCGCTTGGAATGAAAACCCAAAGATACCATGGATTATTATTTGCAAAATCTACTAACATTCCCATTCTCCTTTAATAATTTTCAATTAAGCATTACATGGCTGCTTTAGTGTAGACATAAGCTGATCAAATGTAAACTCAGAGCCATCGTGCTTTTTACGTAGGAATCGCTCTGCTGTGTGTGAACTAACAACTCCAGACTTTTCTCCAAAGAGGTTTTCAACCTCTATTCGCAAGCCGTCTAGAGTATAATAGAAATCACCAATTGCTAAAACCCCTGGAACTAAATTTTCATATTCCTGTTTGGTCATAACACTCACAACCACATACTCCCCATTAAATTTTGTATAATAAGGTTCTGGAGCTTGCCGTAAAACTTTCTCACCAACAGAAAACTTAGGTTGTGGGATATGATTGTTCATTCTAGACTCTCCAGATATTCTTCAAACGCTTCTTGTGGTGTCCTTTCTGGACATACTGCATTGCCCCAAGCATCCCATTCCCAATCAAAGTAGACCACTGCTAATTGAAATGGATAATTAGGATCGCTGTTCCCATATTTCCAATCATATGTGTGATGTTCCCATAACATCTCCATGAACTGATCATACCACTGTTCTTTGATTTCTTTGTGATTCATTTTACCCCCCTGTGTTTGGTTTGTACATCTTAGGCACACTTATGTGGTGTGTCAAGTGTTTTGTAGCTTTTCTAGAATACCTTGGAAATTCTCAGCTGTCGTTTCCCATACATAACCATCTACCTCAATGACATAGCGATTGCCATCAATCTGAAGGCATGCTGTTGTGGGGGCGTACATCCCACCATCTGTGTCGTATTCAAGGATCTCTGCCAATTGCAGACGTGCTTCTTCTGTATCAGGTACATACTCCCAACCTTCCCAAACAGGGTTTTGGTCAGGGTATCTGTTCCAAGTCATCACTTTTTCAACAAGGTTTTGCATTTGTTTTTCTCCTACTGGTTGGTTTGTATCGGGGGTGTTAGCTCGATCTATGGTGAATTGTAGAGCATGTCAAAATACTTGTCAATATCTCCGTTGTCAAAAAGATCCAGACCACGAGAATCATCGTCTCCATATACTATATCTGGCAATTCCACAACAAAATCTTTTGGTTTGTCATAGTCACATGTGTCATAAGTTTCAGGCTCCACTGGCTTGTGACCCTTCCACCAAAGTGTTAATGGTGGCACACTCACATACACATTCTTTAAGTAATTCCCTTGCTGCTTCTTATAGATCGTTGTAAGATCGTCCTTGATAAATTTACGCAGCACATTCCCAACAGCTTTGATGTCCATGTTGCACACTTCAGCAATAGACTTTTGAGTATCGAAATATTCCTTACCTAAGCTTGTAAAAAATAAAAATCTGTTACGAATATGTGCATAGATAATCTTCTCTGTCAAGGTCATCTTTTGGCATTCTCCGCTATTGTTTACATAACCCCCGGCACTCAAAAGGCTATAAGGTAGCATTAAAAATTGTTCTTTCTGATCTTTCATAATTTACTCCGTTTATTAGTTCATGTATTTTATACTCCATCTGTATGGCGTTTCTACCTAGAGACGAGTCTTTCTGTCTCACTTCGTTTTAGCACACAACCAATGGTGAAGCTCACTTCGTTCTAAAGCCCGATTACGATCAGCACAAGATGAGAATAAATATCCTTCTTTCCTTCGTGTCGAGGTCGGAGTACGGTTTCAGATTTTACTGCTTTCTTTCTTTTCAATCTTATTATTTCTATCTAGTTAAGTTCAATATAATTAATGTGGTGTTTATACCCAGAGGCTGTAGGTAGAAAATACCTCAAGCTTGCTGGCGAAACACCACACAGCCTTTAGTATTATGTGTGATCAACAATATCTGTGTCAACCTATATTATCATTAATCACATTAATACTAACTATTAACCAAAATAATACATTAACGTGTTGACTTGCTCTCAGCACACCTACTAGAATGAGCAGAACAAACAAACCGAAGGAGGAATAGAATGAGCAACCCAGCAATGATAGCTCTTATCGGAGCAAACCCAGGACTGACTGCTATAAGCACATATGGCGGCGGCAGCTATCCCGGAAGATATAAAAGTCTCCGTAACAGTAAACAAGTCCCACACACTCCCGATAAGCTATTACTGATCCTTGCTTTACTGTTATTCCTTTTACCTACTATGATCATAGTTTTAATCGTGTTAGAAGACACGGTTCAGCTCGATTGGAAGGATGAACTAGTAATCATGCAACAGAAATGTGTTGACCGTGGAGGGAAGCTTGTGTATGCTAAATTTGCTGGAGACATTTGTGTAATTGATATTGACAAGCCTATCAACAAACAATAGTCAATAGAAACATACAATACCTATTTCCATTGCATTGTGTGATGTGTTGGGGTAGAATTAGGGTATCGAATATACAAACAGGAGAAGGAATATGTTGATGATTTATGACAGTAAAGGCCGTGGTTATACAGAAGAAGAGATTGCAAAGCTGATGGAGTTTATTAATTCTGAGCAGGAGCCGGTGTACCAGGTCAGTAATGGAGTAGATGGTTGGGACGATGTTGATCGCCTTCGGTATACCGCATGTACTCTCGACCCGGAAAACTACCTATGTCGTGTCGTTTACACCCACGCCGGCCCGTCCGAGGTGGCGCAGTTGCGGGGTCGCCTTGAGTCTTTCAAGAAGTCCCTCGCTTCAGAGTGCGAGTTGAATAAGACTACCGCCGCCGAGCTGAAACACGCACTGCAACAAATTCGCTTCAAGGATGAGGCTATTACCCAGCACCAATGTGACATCGAAGCCGCCACCCAGCGCGCCGATGCGGCTGAGCGGAAGCTGGCAAATGAGCGTGACGAGCTCCTACTGATCATGTCTGTGCTGCGCGGGTATCAGCCGTGCGTGGCCCGAAATGATGCTTTGAGAGCAGCCGGTGTGATCCTTGATCGGATGGACGCCAGCGCAGAGCCTGCCAAACCCAAGTGCGCAACCTGCAATGACGTAGGAATTATCGGGCACTCATCGATTTGCCCGGACTGCATTGGTTCCTGGGAGCCTGCTAAGGGATTAAAATGATCACAGTGGTAGCATATATTACTTTACGTTATTTCTTTGATGACAGTTGGACAGCTTGGCTTATGCTTCTTCCTGTCCTTCTTGACCTAACTTTGATAGAGAGGATGAGTAAATGAACAGAAACTCTGTGGATTTTGGTGCTGGTGTTATGACTGGTGGTTTTATTATGATGATCGTAAGCATTGTAGTGTTTGGGTACATGGTGATTCGTCCCTTGAACACAGAGCTTGCAAAGCATAAAGAGCTTGTAGTAGAATGCGAACAACACCTCCCACGTAACGTACATTGTGAATTGAAAGCTGTTGTAGCTTTCCCTAAAATTGAGGAGAAATAATGAAAGCTCTTGAAGAGGTAGGCTATAAAAACTGGAAGAATGAAAAAGATAGCTTTGGCACTACTGAGCGCTGGCAAGCTCGTATCGATAACCGGGAGGATTTTGATGAAACGATTCCCTTGTGCCAGTGCAATGATAAACTCCACATTAATGTGGTGATCAGCCGCCTAGTGCTTAATGGGGAGCAGTGTAATGGTGTTGAGATGGAAATGTGCCATGAGGGTAAAGATAGTCACTGGTCAGCCTTGAAAATTTACAGCTTGACTGAAGAGGATATTGAAGCTAAGCTTACCTCACTGGAGAACAAGCTTCTTCGTATGTGGATTGAGTTCAATAAAGATTAAGGAGAAATGAGATGCTTAAGAAGTTGAAACAAATGCCAGATAAATCTTTCAAAGGGCAGTTTGTTGGTGTGTGGGAATTCAATAATAAGCTTTGGTCTGATACACTACGTTGGAATGATCGTGGATATCTTGAATACTACAACGATGAAAACGACGACTTTGAAACTGGTAAGGGCACTTGTCCTGATGCAGAAATTACTTGGTTTATTATTAAAGGAGATGAATAAATGAAATCTATTATCCTAGCAACTCTTGTCGCTTTTGCTACATTCAATGTACAAGCAGCAGAAACAAAAGATCAATATATTGAGAAATGCACGATCATTGGTGATATTGCTAAAGATGTGATGACAGCACGCCAAGCTGATGTCCCTATGGTTGAGATGCTTCAAGCTGCACAAGGCAATAAGCTATTTGTTTTGTTGATTGAACAAGCATATGAATATTCTGTATTGGATACAGAGGAATATAAGCAGAAATATATTAAACAGTATTCTGATAAAGTATTCAAAGATTGTTATAATGCAAATAAGAAGAAGTCTGAGAAGGGGGCTATCTAGTATGAATAAGATTGAAAAGAGGGCGTTTGAGTTGACTTGTGGAGTACACAACGCTTTAGGTCTGAGTGATTCATTTTTGAATATTAGACGCTGTGGTGATGAGTTTGAAAGTTTTAAATACAAAGACACTCAAAAAGCGTTTGAATTTATTAAAGCATACTTAGAAACTAATCTATCAGTTGTGCCAGAGGGATGGCGCCTTGTTCCTATAAAACCTACACAGGCTATGCTAGACGCTGCATGGGAATACCACGGGAGCGATGAATATCAAGATTCAGCTCGTTCCGACACAGAAACTGATGCAGAGTGCTATGAATCTATGATTAATGCTTCTCCTGTCTATGAGATAATCAATGAATAAGATTGAACAATTCAAGAACGAGCTTATCAAGCGTGTGCAAGAACGTGATGAGAGTGCTTATGTCACCATCTCTCAGGACATGGTACAGGCAATGAGTGGAGAATACACAGCTACAATTCACTTGACTGGTGGGAAGAAAGAGTGGTATGCTTTTAATCCTAACACCCAGACTTGGGTTGTTATTTACAATGTTTGAGGAGAAAGATAAATGAATTATTTTGTATTAGCTGGAGACCTTGGTACGTATCAAGACCTAATTCTATATTTATTCGAAGATCCTGATGAAGCTCGTCAGTTTATTGAAGCAAAAGATTTTGAATATTACCGAGTCATCCTAGGCGAAGAGCTTGATATTGTACATTCTGTAACTTTTAAGGAGAAAGAGACTAATGTTCAGTGAATCCATGCTAAATAATATGACAGGCTGGGAGCTTGGTCATTATATCCGTCAGGGTAGTATTGATGGTTTGAGTGGTGATTAAGATTCTTGATGATTATGAAGAAAGGATTGAGAGTTTTAAGATTGAAATTGAGGATTTGGAAAGGGATATTTATCAAGCAGGGTGTGAATGTTCTTGTGATTGAAATAGGAGAATTAATGTGGCAAATCTAGAAGGTTGGAAACCAAAGCTTGAGTGGAAGAAAGAAAGCAACACATTTGCTGTAGTTGTGAGTAAACATAAGAATTACGCAGATGAGAATATCTGGTGTACTTATTTATATATTTACCCAAAGCATCCAGCATTCAAATTGTTTAATTGTGATGGAGGAATGTTCGATCAGCCACATTTTAACTGTCATAGTTATGTAAGTTACTTTAAGGCACATGTTTCTACTAAGACTAATGAGGTTTGTAGTTATCAACTAGGCTGGGACTATAACCATGACGGTGACTCTTATTACACAAGTATCGATTCAGTTGATCAAGCTGGTACAATATTCTATAATGCAGAGGCATTGTTTAATGAGGCTTTAGATTGGGAAAAGGAAATTAGTTATGAAGGTGAATGATCTTAGGAATAAGAAGCAAGAGCTTAGTTTTGATGATTTGAATTGTGGATTTGTCTATATCAGTTCGCGTCTCCAAAAGTATCTGTTGATGACAGAGGATGATACGATGGTTTGTTTGGAGAGTGGTTCTGTATTTCATGATCATCAATTTAATGGTGACGTATTTGAGCCGGTGAGTGCTGTGTTGGAGATAAAATAGCTTATAGAATAGGCATTTAGGTAAATAAGTGGGAGGGTGGATGAGTAATAAATACGGAATTGATCTATCTCATCAACATAAGACGGGGTGTCCAAGGTGTATTAAAAATGGTAATGATCGTTCTAGGAATAACTTGCATGTTTACGGAGAAGGCAAGGGCGCCTACTGTTGGAGCTGTGAGTTCACTATCCCTAGTGATGATTGGTTAGCCGAACATGGTGAAATTGAAGATGATGAGGAGATTAACGTAGTGGGTAAACCTTTTAATGATGAGGTTTTTGCTGAACTTAAAGCAAAAACAGGAATGCGAACTAATGGTTATCGTGGCATTCGTGATGAAACGTCTAAGTTCTATGGGGTTCGTTATCTATATGATGACAATACTGGAGCTGTGTCTGAGAGTTACTATCCTGCGACAAAGGACTATGAGCTGAGTGGATACAAGATTCGTAAAGAAGTTAAATCCTTTCCAAATCCTTTTGGCGAGACAGGTAAGGATGTGGATTTGTTTGGTCAAGTACGCTTTAAGACTTTTGCTGATACGGTAGTAATTGTCGGCGGTGAAATCGACGCCCTCAGTCTGTTCCAAGTTCTTTCGGACAAGCAAAAGAATAAGCAATATAATCCAGTCGCTGTAGTTTCTCCAACAATCGGAGAATCCGGTGCGTACAAGCAGATTCAAGCTAACTACAAGTTCTTCTCTCAGTTTAAGCGTTGCATTGTGGCACTAGATTCAGATGCAGCAGGGAAGGCAGCAGCAGAGAAAGTATGTAAGATCCTGCCGCGTGGTAAAGTATTCGTTATGACTATGCGCTACAAAGATCCTAATGAGTATGTGGCGAAGGGTAAAGAGGACGAACTGTATAACGACTTCTGGGCTGCAAAGCCTTGGACACCAAGTGGAGTTCATGCCTCAAGCACACTGTATGATGCAGCACTGGAATATACGAATGTTGAACGGCTATCCTTACCACCGTTCCTTAAGAAAGTTGCGGATATGTTTGGTGGTGGTTTGGTGAAGAATGAGCTGAATGTCATCTTTGCCTCTACAAGCCAGGGCAAGAGCCTCTTTGTTGATACTATTGTTGCGCATACAATTATGAACGAGCCGCACGAGACTGTGGGTATTATGAGTCTTGAGGCGAGTAAGAATAAATACGCAACGAACATTATCTCTAGGGCGCTAGGTGTAAACCTGAACGCTATGCAGGGTGAGGATCGGCTAAATTATCTTCAACAAGAAGAAGTAAAAAGCAAAGTACAAGACTTTCTGGTAGACCCCTCCGGCAAGAGTCGTTTCTATGTTTATGACTCTCGTGGAGATGGTATTGAGGGGACTAAGGAAAGTATTCTTGAGATGATCATTCAGCTTGGCGTAACGGTGCTTGTGGCTGATCCGTACTCTGATTTGGTTGCTGGCTGTTCTCTAGAAGAACAAGAATCTTTTGTTGCATGGCTGAAGAAGCTTGTGCTAGAATACCCGCAATTGTCTGTGTACTTGATTTGCCACACCCGTAAGCTTGCCTCTGGTTCCTCTTCGGGGTTGACAGAGAGCGACATTATCGGATCTTCTACTGTAATGAAGAGTGCAGCACAGACAATCAGTATCGAGCGGGATAAGCTGCACGAGAACCCAATCCTACGAAACGTTAGTAAAGTTACGATCCATAAGAACCGACATGCCTCTAGCACAGGGCTCGCTTGTGAGGTATACTTTGATTACAAGACTGGTCAGCTACACGACTGGGAAGAATACAAAATGAACCACCCTGAAATTTTAGTAGAACTGGAGGAATAGTGAAAAAGATTGCTTGGGATATTGAGGCGACGAATCTTCTGAATGAGTCGTCTATTGATTATACATCTGTACCATATAAGCTCAAAGATAGTTATAAAATTCACTGTATTGTTGTTATCTTTGATAATAAGATTATTGGTTTTCATGATGGAGAGAAGTTTGACTTCACCCAAGGCAATCCTTTCAATATTGACCTTGGTCAGCACTCTTATGTATTCAAAGATTATGTACCTTTAGACTATACACACCGCAAGCTGGATGACTTTATCAAGTTTCTTGCGTGGTTGCCTGAGAACAGCACCGTCATAGCCCATAACCAGATTAATTATGATTTACTCGCCATCAAGTTATACTATGGTGTTGATTATAAAGTTGAGTGCGGGATGAATACTCCTATCGGTGATGACCGCTGGGCTGGTAAAGTTGTAAACTTTGACGATACGATGATTCGCAGCAAGGTGCTGAATCCTGATCGGTTTGGCGGCCACAGTTTGGATAACTTGGCATCCAAAGGTGACGACAAGAAGATGGAGTTCCGCTATCACGTACCCAAAGATGCTCGCTTTGAGAAGTTCGGGCCAGATATGCTTTATTACAACATCTTGGACGTTAAGGCTAATATCTCTGTAGCTGATCTTCTTGATGAAGAGATGAAGATTTGGGATTGGAATGATAAGTGGCACCCGGCACTGAAGCTAGAGAAGCAAGTGGCAGAGCTGATTACTCGGCAAGAGCACCGTGGCTTCCACTTCGATAAAGAACTGGCAGAGGAGAATCTGAAGAATCTTGATCAGATGATGGAAGAACGCCGTGTTAAGATTGAGGCAATACTTCCACCACGCCCCGCTACTAAATCTTTTCTGAAGGATTACACACCACCAAAACTTCAATTTAAGAAGAGCACTGGTGAACCTAGTGCAAACATGCTGAAGTTCGCAGAGAAGCTTGGTGCGATTATTGAGGAGACGGATGCGGGGTACATGTTTAATTGGAATGGGAAGATTATGCCTCTGCCCCTCCCAGCAGAGCAAGCATTGGTTGCAGAGATGCGAGCAACAATCAATGACACTACCCACATTAAAGAGTGGTTGGTTGGTCTCGGTTGGAAGGTACTAGAATACAAGGAGAAAGATCTTACCGTCGGCACAGGGAAGATTAAGCTTCCACCAGAGAAGCTTAAGGCAACTATTGACCGGTATATTGAACAGACGGTCAATAGTAATTTTATGTTTGACCGAATGGATTTCTTGGAGATTCCCTATAAGAAAAATATTACCAAAGATCAAGCACGAGTAAAATTGCAGAACTACTTTAGTAAGCGTATGGAGCGTAATGGTGGTATTAAGGTTCAAACTAACCCAAGCTTCACCACAGGCCAAGAAAAGGAGGTTTGTAAGAATCTTAAAACACTAGCTGAAAGCTCAGACGAACTGCGTTGCATTACGGACATCACAGAGTACCTTACCTATCGCCATCGCCGTAATTCTATTCTGGGGGGAGGCGTAAGCTTCGAGGACTTTGAAGATGATACAGATGAGCAGTCCGCTAATGGATATTTGGCAAACCTGCGAGAAGATGGCCGTATTCCTACGCCTGCCGGCACGTGTGATGCTGCGACTTCGCGCATGCGTCATCGTATATGTGTAAACGTGCCCCGCTCCACTAGCTTATTTGGTGAGCAAATGCGCGGTATGTTTCGGGCGGATGCAAGTGTTTCTTGGCAACTGGGGTATGACTTTTCATCATTGGAGGCAGTGATCGAGAGCCATAATTGCTATCAGTATGAGACTGATCCAGATAAGTCTTACTGCAATTCTTTGGTTCAAGAAAAGCCAAATGACGTGCATACAAAGATGAGTAAACGTATCAGCGAGATTATTGGTCAAGACTTTGGTCGAAGCCCAGCGAAGAACGTTAAATACGGTTGTTTGCCAACAGATACTACGGAAATTCTGACTGATTCCGGCTGGAAGAAGTTTGATGAAGTTTTTGAAGGTGTTCGTGTACTCGGCTACAACGCAGAGCGAGGTGCTAATGAATGGACTACCGTAAAACAAACGCACTTCTACAAGGACGCTTACGTAAAGCACTTTGGGCATACTAATTGGAGCGTTGAGGCAACACTAGATCATCGTTGGTATGGTATGGTTTTGAAGCAATATGGCAACAAAGCTACAGCGATTAAAGTGATTGAGCCTCGCGTATTTACGACCGAGGAGATTAAACAGACCCACTATATCTTGAATACTGCACCTTACGTTGGAGGTAGTTCTTCAATTACCCCAGATGAAGCAGCTTTGGTTGCATGGGTATTGGCTGATGGTTACTACTGCTGGTCTGAGAAAGAGGGGGGTACTAGCAGCTCTCACGGGACTAAGAAAGGTCTAGTTGCATCAATCTCACAAGCGGAGCATAAGTATCAGAGCGAGATTGTCCGCGTATTAGAAGCTAACTGTATGGAGTACCACACTTGTGTGGTAAAGAGTGATAACACCTATAAGGTTACTAACTATCGCTTACGAGCTAAAACTTTTAGGCCGTTTCTGGATAAGGTTGTAGGTTGTCGTAAACAAAAGCACGATGTAGATTGGTGCGCCTGGATACTTACACTTTCAAAAGAAGCTCTTGAAGCATTTATGTATGCGTTTTGGTTGGCAGATGGTGACTCTAAAGGTAACGAGGAAGCTAATGCTTGGAGATTCAAGCAGAACGAAGGTAACATTGCAGATGCACTTGTTTTGTGTGGATACCTGCTAGGTTGGAATGTAACTTGTCGTGGTAAAGGTAAGTGCAAGAACATTCGCTTTCAAAAGAAGCGACCACACGTAACCACCCAAGAGTTCAAACACATAGGTGAGCGGTATGCAGATGTATTCTGTCTGACCACAGGTACTGATAACTTCGTTATTCGACAGAATGGCATTGTAACAATCACAGGGAACTGTACATACGGCGCCCAGGCTGCCAAAGTAGCTAAGACCATCGGTGCTCCTCTTGAGGTTGGTCAGCAGGTGTTTGATGCATTTTGGCAAGCAGCAGAACCATTGGCGTTGCTTAAGGATGCCCTGAAGAGAGAATGGGAAGGTAAGTTTCAGAAGAAGCGTATCCTCGGTATTGACGGTCGCCTTGTTCCTACTCGATCAGCACATGCGATCCTCAACAGTTTGCTGCAAGGTGGTGGTGTTGTTTGTGCGAAGAAGGTAATGGTGTACCATGATCGTTTTGCTGAGAAGGAGGGATACATTGTCGATTTCTTCAAAGACGAGCTAACCAAGGACAGGAAATATTGGCAACAGATGATCGCGATGCACGATGAGGCGCAAGGTGAAGTGGATAAGGGCTCTGTAAAGTTTAGGTTGTTTAAAACTGAGCAGGAAGCTATTGATTTTAAGAAGGCACAACGGGAGGTTTGGGGGGATGTACAGCATAGTGACAAGGGCTGGTTTGTAGGATACTGCCGACAAGGCGAGTTGATGGCAATGGCCGTCGAGGCAGTAAACAAGGACTTCAGTATGAACATGCCACTCAGTGCCGGGTATGTTCTGGGATTGGATTGGCACATGTGTCATTGATTGTTCATTTTCATAGAAAATCCCCTTGACACCCCACACCAAGCCAGCTAGAATACACACAACACAAAGGGAATAGAAATTGGTCTATTCCTGTTAAATAGGAGAAGTAAAATGAAGTATGTAATTTTTGCCATGGGTGTTACTTTGTGGACGATTATGAATAAATCTGTATTTGGTCTCACCGGCTTGGAAGGGGTTATGGCTTCTGGTTGTGTTGGTGGTATTATCAGCTATTGTCTTTTTAAGAAGGATTTCTAATGAACGCAGAGGAACTAAATACGCTCAAAGCTACATTCAAAGAGCATTTGACAGAAATTGGTTATGCTCGTTGGAAGAAGCATCTGGTAAGTTGCCTCGGTAATATGAGTCTAAAAGAAGCGCGTAAAGAAATCATTCGCTTTGGTAATGAGATTGCACAGAAAGAACATATCTTGAAAATGGCTAACAGTTAAATAGGTAGACACCAAATATGACAGAGAATGAAGATGTATTCAAAAAGATGTTTCATGAACAACGTCTAAACTATATTGACAAGCTTGTTGGGTTGCTTCAAAATAGCAACAAGAAGACGATGATAGAATACTATGAAATCTTCTTGTCTGGTGTATTGTCTGCTTATCTGAACGATGGCGGTATCTCTGCAAGCGAGTGGGATTTGTATCAAACTAAAATTGATAAGATTGTTAAGCAAAAGAAGGAGAAATAAATGAAACATAAATTCACATTTAACGTCATTCAAACTGTTGAAGTTGAGCTTGATGACGAGATTGTTACACAAGAATACTTGGATGATTTCTCTGAAGTAATGTGGGATGTAGAGAGTCTCCAAGATATTGCAGAATATCTCGCCCGACAAAAAGCCTTATTTGATGGCTATTCTGTTGAGTTTGCTCCTACTGTATACAAGGCTGAAGTTGTAGATGAGGAGGTAGAGCTTGTCTAAAAACAAACCACTAAATGCTGTACCGCAGCTAGATCTAAAAGGAGATGACTTCATTCACGAGATTCCTGATCACATTGATATGGAACTTTATGTTGAGTGGCGTGATAAGAATGCTGTTCGTGATTCAATCACTAATGTACGATTGATTCAGAAAGAGGGCAAAGAGCTTCGTATTGTAAATAGGAATAGCAATAGCCGTTATATTTATAATTTGAAGGAGGTTCGTAAAGTGTATATTATTTGTGAAGCTAATGCTTTGGTTGATCAAAATCTTAATCAAGAGGAGGAATAGATGCAACCACATCAGCAACGTGTAGTAGACGAGTTAAACGATCTTGAGGATAAGATTCGTAAACTGACAGACTTTATCCTTAGTGATAAATTTACAGCCATTGTCCCCGATCAAGATGAACGTGATCGAATGATCATCCAGAACGCTCAAATGAACGCGTATGCTAATACCCTACTAGAACGTATTAAGAATTTTAACTAAGGAGTAAATATGAAAACTGTACGATATGCATATCAAGTGGTATCTAAGGGCTATGACACTGATGTATCGATTCACCCGACACGTAAAGAAGCTCGTGTAGCTCTTAAGGCTGAGAAAGAGGCTGGTTGTGAAGCTTTCATTGTTCAGCATGTCTATAAGCTTGAAGATAGTCGTCGAGTGCGTTGATATGAGTACCTTAGATATTCCGATGCAGATTAATGATGCGAAAGCATCCACCATTAAAGACTACCTAAAAGCTCTTCTATGGGCACTGTACAACGAAGGTGAAGGCTTCTCTGGTAAACGTCCATTTGGTAATTCAAGTTGGGAGTTTGAGCTGTATATTGCCCTTGTTAAGGCAGGCGCTGTAGCGGGGTCTTTAACAGAAGATGGATATCTTGATGAGGTTGATACACGAGAAGCAGACAAGCTTATTTTTGAAGCTATTGAAAGTCTTTAAGGAGATAATATGAGTAATACAGTGGTGAAGAATAGTGGTGGTATTGGCTTCTTTGGTTTGTTGTTCATTGTCTTTCTAACCCTGAAGCTTACTAATGTGATTGCTTGGAGTTGGATTTGGGTTACTGCCCCTCTTTGGGCACCCTTTGTTGTGGTTCTAGTAATCCTACTGATTATGTTCCTCGGCTTGGTTCTTGCTGAGAGTAGTAAGCGAAAATAAATGTTGAATGTTATATCTGAAATATGCTATAATCGGGATTATTCCAAGGATGGAATAAAGCTCAATCTTCTCTTTAGGTTGAGTCGTTGCAAAGCTGTAATAAATGTCATAGTGACAAAACTTAAAATCGCAAAAGAGGAAATAAAATATGTCGTTTACTTTTCATGTTGAAGGCTCCACTCAAACCAATACTCAATCTTCCAACTCTGTACAAGTTGATTGGGATGCTCGGGCTAAGTATCTGGTTGAAACTGTAGGTACTCAAAAGAAAGCTAAGGCTATGATTGGTATCATCAGTGGTATCATTGATCTTGGTCTTCAGGTTCAGGAGGATGCAAAAATGGCCTGGACTGGTGATGAGGCTAGTGAGGCAGCAGAGCTTGAGAAGAACCCCAATCAATACTTTGAAACTCTGCCTGATGATAAAGGAGTTCCAACTCGCTATAAGCGTTGGGAAGTTAAACCTTGTCAGCAAGTAGCATTTACTGTGGATTTCCCAGGCGTAATGATTAATCAAGGTCAGTTCTTTGGTGATGAAAATGCTAGTGAGCATCCTCTTCGTATGCTACTCAATGGTGAGTTCTTCATTAAGGGCGTTGGCAAGACTGTTGGTAAGCCGTATAACATCAAGGAAGTGAAGCAGGCTGATGGTAGCTGGGGCTTTAAGAACAACACTCAAATCTACAAGCTGGCAGCAGCTACAGATGTTCTGGATGATAAAGGCAACTTCAAACCTTTTATGCTAGGTAACCTGCTTGGTAAAGCTGCTCTGTTTGAAGTGCAAGTGTTCACTAAGAAAGGTGATGACGGTAAAGAGTACCTGAATGAGAAGGTAAAGCTGTCTGGTCAAGTACCCGATGTAATGGTTCCTATGATCCCTGAGCTTGCTCCAGAGTACATCTACGGCGTCAATTTTAAAGGTGAACAGAATCCTGATGAACTGAAGCAACTTCGTCAAAGTGTTGTAAACACCATGCGTCTTGCACAGAACTTTGAAGGTAGTGATGTTCAGAAGGCTTTGATTCAAGTTGGTAAGGTTCAAGCTAATACTAATGAGGGACAAGCGACAGTTCAGCAACAATCCCCAGCAGAGAAACCAAAACCGGCTAACAAACCAACACCAACTGTAAGTGCTGACGAGTTTGATGATTTGCCTTTTGCCCCAATTGGTCTGCAAGAAGGTAAGCTTTTCCTTCATATGATCTGATGTAACAAACAGGGCTAGCTTACATAGTAGCCCTTCTATTTAAAGGAGAGACTGCGGTGGATATGAAAAATCTATCCCTAACACAAGAAGAATATTTCTTGCTCTCTTGTCTTATTGGGCATGTAAACCCTTCTGGCTCTGTTGCACGAAGCTTGCTTGATAAGATTGGAGCTGATCTTAATATTAGTAATGAAGATTATGATCGTATTGTGTTTAAAATTAGTATTGAAAATAACCAAGCTGATGTACAAATTGAAATTAATGAGGAGAAATGATTATGAGCGAAGCGAATACTGAACAAGCTACCCCAAAAGATCCTAAAGCACTCTATGCTCGTGCTTATCAAATAAACCAAGAACTTATCACCCTTAAAGAAGATCTATCTGAGTTGAAGAATGAGTTCACTTTTCATAAAGAATTCTGCAAAGGGGGTCTTGAGAAATCTGTAGTAGCTCTGACTCTGAAAGCTGCAAAAGCCAAGGCTCAACAAGATAATCTGAAAGAGAAGATCGAAGAGCTTGAGGAAATTGAAGAGATTCAAAACCGTTATTCGTAAGTAAACAAAGACTGGCCTCAATATTGTTTGGGGCTTTCTTATAAATTAAAGGAGAATATCAATGAACAGCTTTGAATTCACAGAACAATATGAAGCTTACGCTTCTATGGCTGAGGTGGAAGCTTACGGGGATGATGAAGAGGACACAAATGAAAGTTCATTTACTCCATCAAATAACCTGATCCCATTTTAATTGAGGTGATATAATATATATATATATATTGCACTAAAGTGTGCTTGTTTAGATAGTTTAGTGCAATTAACTGCGTTGGAGGGTATATGGAAGTTTATGTAGTTATTCATACCGATGATGGGTGGGATAATATTAACGGTATTTATGATAAATCTTGTGTGACTGAACAGCAGCTTAAGAATAGGTTTCCTCCTGAAGATGGGTGGATTGTAATCGGTTATCACAGAGTCATTAATATGATTCAGGAGGATTAATGACAAGACTACTAGTTGTAGATTCGGATACGATCCTTTATAGCTCAGCGGCACAACAACAAGAGAACAAATGTAATGTAGTTCATAAAGCTTCGGGCAGAGAAAAGCTGTTCGACTCAAAGACCTTGTTCAACGAATGGATCAAATCTCAAGATAAATGGAAGAAGGATGAATTTGATTTCCAAACAGTCTCTAATGTTGTTGGTGAGCCTAGGTTTGCATTTCAATCAATAAAGCAGAAGGTTGAGAAGATTGTTGAAGCTGCTCGGTGTGATGACTTTGTTCTTTGTATTGAGGGAGAGGGAAACTTTCGAAAAGATTTTGAAGCCAAGTATGTAGATTATAAAGGTCAACGGGCTGACAAACCTTTGTTGTTCAATGAGTGTCGAGAATTCTTCCTTAAGAAGTATAAAGATAAAGTTATCCAGGCTGTAGGAAAAGAGACGGACGATGTTGTAAATACACTGGCGTGGGAGAGTTATAAGAAAGGACTAAAAGCTCGTGACCAAAGTAAAGCTAACGTTGTTTTGTCTTATGTGGACAAGGATATTGCAGCTAACAGTCGTGGTTGGCTCTTAAATTACAACAAACTTGAAGATGGTATCTATTGGAACGACAGCTTCACTCAATCAAAGAACTTTGCTATTCAAATTTTAGAGGGCGATGCAGCAGATAATATTTACGGAATTGAGAAGCTTTCTGAGATTACACGAGAACGATTCAAGATTAAAGTTAAGGGTGTTGGTAAAGCAACAGCAAATAAAATCTTAGCTGATTGCAAGACAGAAAAAGAGTTAGCAATGCGAATATATGAGTGTTATACTTCAAGCTGGGAAGATTCATGGTATGAACGAATGAATGAAATGGGGTTCTTCCTTTACCTGCTTCGCTCTGAAAATGATAAGTGGAACCTTGATAATTACCTTAAAACTGGTCTGAAATAGGAGAAACAAAATGACTAATCTGCGTAAAATTACCGAAGAAGAAATTAAAGATTATGTGTCTGAAGTAGGGGATTTTGACAAGGAACATCGTAAATATTCATCTTTTTATTGCTGGTCTTCTCTTACATTCACTCAAGAACATATTGATGAATTCAAAGATGAAGGTGTTGACGCTTCACAGCTACTAAATGTTTGTGTAAATCTGAACGGAACTTGGGATGACAGTTGTGGTACTGAGTGGAACTCTATTGATTATTGCAAAGTAGAGGAATATGAAGAACTTGTTCCTGAGAAGATTATTCCAGCACATACCATCACAAAGCAACGCACCGCTCCTTTTAAACCGGAGTTTGAATGATTACAACTTTGAAATTTAAGAGGCCAGAGTTAACCCCTGAACAAATGGAAGAATCTAGAAAGCGTACTCAAGAAGCCTTAAGAGAGTGGAAGGAAGCGCAAGCAGAGTTGGAAATGACCTGTGCTGAGTTAGGCATTGAAGTGCCGGTGATGGTATGTGCATCATGAGTCGGTACAAAGAGCCGTGGGGAGAAGGAACTCCCTGGTCAACAAGTACAGCCTTTTTCACATATCTTCGTGGATGTTTACGTAAGGCCTGGTCACGCCATCCTAGCAAATTAAATCTGTTGAAGAAGATGAGAAAGCAAATTCCTAATCCAAACCCTAGAGGGAATAAAGCAACGGTGTGGGGAGCCACTTGTGCTATGTGTGGTAATGATTTTGTGATTAAGGATATCCAAGTGGACCACATTGTCCCGGCAGGGCAGCTTAATAAGACAGAGGATATTCAAGGGTTTGTTGAGAGGTTGCTGTATGTTCGTGAGGAAGACTTGCGGTGCTGCTGTAAAAACTGCAATAATGCACTTGCCTTGTCTGAAAGAATGGGAATCTCTTTTGAGCAAGCCTTAATCCAAAAACAAATTATCGCATTGCAAAAGAATAAACAAGATATTGACTTCATCAGAAATAAGGGCTACACTCCAGCTTCAAATCAAGCTAAGAGAAAGCAACAGTTAATTGATATACTAACTAAGGAGCAGGGCAAGCCTGCTGAGGAGAAGCAAAATGCGTTATAAATTTTCACGAGACGATGATGGACATTGGTATTTGATTCCTGAAGACATGGAAAGCACTTTCAATGAAATGCTTCTAAATGGAGAAGATGATTACTGGGCAGAGTTTAATAATACATTTGAGGAATATAGAAGCGACAGTCCTACTAACTACACCTTCACTGACCCATCATTTTAAGGAGTATATATGAGTGACATTACACGCGTAAAATGCCTTATCGATGATCCTGACGCTGGGTTGTTTGAACAAGGTATTTATGAAGTTTATTCGTTTGATGAAGATGGTGGTGTTATTGTATTGCTTGATTATGGTGATGTAACACTACTTCATAAGGATGAATGGGAAGCTGTTGTTAATGAGGAGGAAGAGGAATGAACGTATTCACATATCTGTATATGAAAACTGTAGCAGAGCTTGTTCAGGTATTCATTGTTACACAATGGATGATTCTTGTTTAATTTAATAGAGGAGAGTAGAGTGACTAAACATCTTATTATCGCAGATACACAGGTAAAACCGGGTCACAAGATGGACTATCTTGCAGCTATCGGTGAGTATATCATTTCTAAGAAACCGGATGTTATTGTACACATAGGAGACCACTTCGATTTTGAAAGTCTTTCTAGTTATGACCGAGGCAAGAAAAGCTTTGAGGGTCGTCGTCTAGTGGCTGACCTTGAGGCGGGACACAAGGGGATGGAGCTTCTTCTTAAACCCCTGAAAGAACTCCAAGAGCGTCAACGTAACAATCGGAAGAAAGTTTATTCACCGCGTATGGTGTTCTGCATTGGTAACCATGAAGCCCGAGCTGATCGCTTTGCTAACGACAACCCTGAGTTTGAAGGTTTTGTTGGCGTGGAAGAGCTTAACTTGAGTAATTACGGTTGGGAGGTTTATCCCTATCTTAAACCTGCAATTGTGGATGGTATTAATTATGTACATTACCTCGCTAACCCGTTTACAGGTAAGCCATACGGCGGTAATGCACTGAATCAACTAAAGAACGTAGGTAAAAGTTTTGTTGTTGGACATAAGCAACTGCTTGATTGTGCTATTCGACCAACGCTTGATGGTCAGATGCAGATTGGCATTATCAACGGTGCGTGCTATCCTTTTGACGAACCCTACAAAGGGTTCCAGGGTAACTTCCACTTCCGTGGTTTGACTGTTCTTCACGAAGTGAAAGATGGTTTCGGTTGCCCAATGTTTGTTAGTTTGGATTATATTATGGAAAAATACAGTAAAGGTTTGGAAAAGACATGAGTTTTACAGCAACACATGGGCTTACCAGAACTAGAGAACACAATATTTGGTGTGGGATGCGACAACGGTGTTATGATTTTAATTGTAAAGATTATCCGAGGTATGGTGCTAAAGGTGTCCGTGTGTTTGAAGACTGGTTTGAAAGTTTTGAATCCTTTCTAGAGTACATGGGACCTTGCCCTGAAGGTATGTCTCTTGACCGTTACCCGAATAAAGAAGGAAACTACGAGCCAGGCAATGTGCGTTGGGCTACGCATAGCCAACAAAATCACAATCGTTCTGGTTTAAGGAATAACAAATCAGGGAAGACTGGCGTGTTTGAATTAAAGAGCGGTGAAGGTTTCCAAGCTTCTATTATGTTTGATAAGAAAAGACTACACCTTGGAACTTTTCCTACTTTTGAACAAGCAAAGAAGGCCCGAGAAGATAAGGAACTGGAACTTTTCGGGTTTATTAAAGATAACTAATGGAAAACAATCATGTCCCAAACTAAAAGGCAATCTCTAAAAGAAACTCTTACAAACACATTCGTGGGAATGGCTGGCAGTTGGCTTCTGATGATGGTATGCTTGAGTTTCTTTACAACACCAACAGCTATTGCTACGTCTAGCACAATCTTGTGTACGATTTGGAGTATTGGACGTGGCTATACAATTCGCAGATACTTTAACAAACAAGGAGCAAATTAATATGTATATTCAAGAGTTGCAAGATCGGATTTATCAAGGTAATATCAAAGCTGGCTGGTGGACTAATTTTCAAACGGGTCAAATTAAACCTAAAGGCGATGTGACCGAAATCCTAGCAAAACTTGCTTTGGTACATTCCGAGGTAAGTGAAGCTTTGGAAGGTGTACGTAAGGGCTTGATGGATGATAAGTTACCTCACCGACCAATGGCTGAGGTTGAAGTAGCTGATGCTATTATTCGCTTGCTGGATCTTGCTGGTCATGAAGGTTGGGATGTTGAAGGTGCTATTGAGGAGAAGCTGTTGTATAATGCTCGACGTGAAGATCATAAGATTGAGAACCGAATGAAAGAAGGTGGTAAGAAGGCTTAATAAGTAAAGGAGAGAAAGATGACAAACATTAAAGTATTAACTAACAACTTTGAGTATATGGGGCTTCCTCCGGGTTATAGAACTGAAGCCAATATTATGCCAAATGGTGAAGCTAAATTTCAAGCTAATGGGAGACTTTGGAGCCTTGAACCATCTGACTTCTGCTTGGTATTAAACAAGAATCCAGTAGACGAGTTTGTAAATAATTGCCCAAAGAAAGCAACAGAGTTTCTTAGTAAAGCTTTGAATCTTCTTGAGGAACGTGGTAAGGATTATGACCAACCAGAAGGTGAACGTTCTATGGGGCGTACTGTGACAGCGTTTAATGCTATTACCGGACACTCCCTTAAAGAGTCAGACGGCTGGCTAATTTTACAAATTCTTAAAGACGTTCGTCAGAATCAGAATCGAGATAGCTACCACGCTGATAGTGCTGAGGATTGTATTAGCTATGCAGCGCTTAAAGCTGAAGCATTAGCTGAAAATAAATAACAAATAATCATTGCAAACTAGGAAGAATACTGCTATAATGTTCTTCCTAGTAAAGATAAAAGGAGAGAAGATGAAAGTTAGTTTTGTACCGATGCAAGTAGACTATGTATGTCATATGGGCTCCGATGTAAACGTTGTTAACGCAGCACGTTGCTCCTTTGCAAAAGAAGTGAAAGAGTTTGATCTTGAGAAAGATACAAAACTTATTAACTACCTTGCTAAACACAACCATTGGAGTCCGCTGGCCCATACTAGCCTAACCATTCGAGTTAAAGCCCCAATCTTTATGGCACGTCAATTTGTCAAGCATCAGATTGGCCTTGTTTGGAATGAAGAGAGTCGTCGTTATATTGATGATACCCCTGAGTTTTATAAACCTAGAGAGTGGCGAACACGTCCAAAGAGTGTAAAGCAGGGTAGTGGTAGTGTTGTCGATTTTGAAGGCTGCGAATGGATTGATGAATCTTTTAATTTCCTGGTGACTGAAACACTGGGCGCATACAGTTCAATGATTGGAGATGGACTTGCGCCGGAGATGGCCAGGATGATTCTTCCTCAAAATACTATGACAAACTGGATGTGGACAGGTTCTCTTGTAGCCTTTGCCCGTATTGTTAAACTTCGTACAGAAGAGCATGCACAAGTTGAAGCACAAGAGCTTGCTAAGATGATTGAAGAAGTTGTAGCTCCGCTTTATCCTGTAAGCTGGGCCGCCTTAATGGAGCATATGAAGGTATGAAAGAAGAACAAGACAGTACACTAAAACTTTACCACAATCAGTACCTCAGTTTTTGCGACCTAGAAAAGCTAGATGATTGGGAAAAGGCTTGGAAAGGACAAGACAAAGAATTGTTTGAGAAGATTCTGTATACTAATGGAGCAGATTTAAATTTTGGCTACGTGGTTGAACAAGCTCTTCATGTTCCACGTACAGAACGTAATCAACGTAAGATGGACTTTGGGCCTTTAGTAAGATTTAAAGAGCGTTGTGATAAAGAGTTTGAACCATATCGTTGCGTTGAAGATATTTGCAGAGACCACCCTTCAAGCTTCACTAGGGCTGGGATGAGAGAGTCTTTGAACAGCGGTGTTAGTTTGAATGACATTATCCAAGAACGTCTTAGCATTCATCAGAAAATGATGAAGAATATGGCTGAGAAAGAGAAAAGTAATAAGGAGGGTGAATGATGCAAATTGCTGTATTTAGTGCTGACGATTGTGCTGGTTGTAAAGTTGTCAAGAACCTCCTCACCGAGAAAGGCATCAACTTTGAAGTAAAAGATATTATGAATAGTGATGTTATGGAAGAAGCACAACAACTTGGTATTCGGGGTATTCCGGTTACAGTGTTCTATCAGGATGGTATTGTTAAAGATTCTGTTGTAGGTAGTAGCCAAGAAGCTATTAAACGTATTATTGAGATTATTGAATAAGGATATGATGTGCTAACAAGAATTCAAACACCAACAGACAGCTACACCCGGTATTACCCTCGCATTGTGGAGCTTGCTAACAAACAGCTTGAAGAGCAGTTATGGTTTAGCTCAGAGATGAAAGTAGAGCTAGATCGCATGCAATTACTTTATGAGCTAAGTCCAGAACAACTACATGCTGTCAAGACTGTTTTGACTTTCTTTGTTCGTTATGAGCTTAGTGTTGGCGACATGTGGAAAAAGATTGCTGAGATTTTTCCACGACCAGAAGTCAAATTGGCTGCTAGTGTAGTTGAGATGATTGAGCGGGCAGTACATGCTGAATTTTACAATCAACCTAACCAGCAATTAGGTCTAGATAATGATGAGCATTATCTAGCTTACACTAAAGACCCTGAACTGAAAGAGCGGGCTGATTGGATTGGTCAATTGCTTACTAGTGAAGATGAGATCTTGGGGGTAATCATTTTCTCAATGATCGAGACTGCAATTCTATTTAGTAGTTTTGCAATCCTCAAAAGTTTTCAGAGTAATGGCTATAATATGATCCCTGTAATTGCACGAGGTACCAATCAGAGCGCCATCGACGAAGACCTTCATGGTATTATTAGTGCTGAGATTATCAACACTTATTACAATGAGCTTGGTACTACTCTGAAGGATGATAAGATTCGGTACGATCAGGTTTTGACAGCAGTTGATTATGCTTATGAACATGAATCTCGTATCATTGATATCGCAATTCCGGGTGATACATTCAACAGCGTTCCTAAGCAAGAATATAAAGAGTTTGTAAAGAAGCGTTTGAATGTTTACCTCAATCGTCTTGGGTTACCAGATCGCTTCGTAGTAGGTGAGTGTTCGATTACAGATTGGTTTGAGCTTAATACCTATGCGTATAAGGTAGTGGATTTCTTCACACCCGGTATGGGGATGGAATATGAAAGCTCTTGGGATGAATATGGTTTTGTACGGGGATGGAAAGAAAATTAATGATTGATTATTCAGCGCTGCGTAAAGATTTGCAAAACAAGGGAGAGATTCCGCACTGGTATACAACAGGTGCAACTCAGCTGTTCTATGAAAAATACAGCTATCAAAATGAATCAGTTAAGTCTAGGTTTACAACAGTTGCAAAAGCTTTGAGCCAACATGCACCTAAGACTTATCCGGCTTGGTGGGATGAGAATACATATACTTGTGGTAAAACGTGGGAGGATATTTTCTTTAATGTTCTATGGGACGGCTATGTAAGCTGTTCCACACCCTTGTTAGCCAACGGCGGGCTGCGTTTCCGGGGTACTACAGTGAGTTGTGCAGGGGGTTATGTAGGTAATAACCTGTTTGACCGTTACAATGCAGTTACAGAAGCGGCCATCCTTACTAAGCACAGTCATGGTACAAGTTACTCAGTTGATCATTGGCCTGCTGAGGGTGATAAGTTGAAGCGAGGAGGACGTTCTCTGGGTGTTATGCCCATCATTCGTGATTTTGTTGGTGCAATGGAGGAAACCACACAGGGTAGCCGTCGAGGTAGTTTGGCTTATAGTCTACGCCCACAGCACGGTGACTTTGAAAAGGTATTGAAGCATCTTTACGAGCGGACAGAATCAAACAACTGTGGTTGGCTGATTGATGATGACTTTAATCGTAAAATGGATGAAGAGGAGCCTGAAACCGAAGAAAAGTTCGGTAAGATGTTGGGTGTAAAGCTTCCTCGAGGTAAAGGGTATTTCACATTCATCTCTAAAATGAATCGTCACTTGGCTAACGCTTTTAAGCGTAAAGGTATGACAGTAAAAGCGTCAAACTTATGTCAAGAGACGTGTCTGCCCTCTGATGAGAATTATACCTTTAGTTGTGTAATCCTGAACTACAATCTTGAGTTGTGGGAGAGCTGGCCAGAGAAGTTAGTGTTCATTGGGCAGGTAATGGCAGACTGCAATATCAGTGAATACCTTGCGACGATGGATGAAATGACTCCTATGGACAAGCAGGCGATGCAGAAGATTTACCGATTCACTAAAGAGTTCCGTGCTCTTGGTAGCGGTGTTCTTGCATGGCATACGCTGATGCAACAGAAGAAGATTAATGTTTCGTCCTTGGATTGTATGTTCCTGAATAACAGGATCTTTAAGCACCTTGATGAAGAGTCTCTGCAAGCGTCTAAGTGGTTGGCTGGAGTGTTGGGTGAACCCCTTGGTTGTGAGGGCTTGGGCATTCGTAACGCTACACGACTGATGATGCCTCCAACAAAGTCTAGTGTAGAGTTGATGGGTGGTGGTTCAGAGGGAATCGGTTTGGACACAGCAATGGCATTTACTAAACAGTCGGCGGGCGGTGAGTTCTTCCGAGTGAACAAGGTTCTTGTTAAGTGGATTAAAGAGAAGGGTTTGGATTTTGATCAATGTGTTCGAGAAGTGATTGCTAACAAAGGTAGTGTACAAAAAGTAGATTGGTTGGATGCTGAAGAGAAAGCAGCACTTCTGACTGGCTTTGAAGTTCCGATGGAGGACTATCTGCGTCTTTGCTCCCAACGACAGAAGTATATTGATCAAGCGCAATCTATCAACCTCTATTTTACAAGCAATGATAGTGAGGAATATATTGGTAAGATCCATAAGATGGCGTTCAAGGATGAAGGGATTCTATCTTTGTATTACATCTATTCCATGCGTGGTGCTGGTGAAATTTCTCGTGTAGAGTCTTGTGAAATGTGTCAATGATTTTGTAGCCCCGTTAATTCGGGGCATTTTTATACCTATACAATAGACAAACTTGTATAAATCGTGTATAATGAATATACAACGTACTTATAAAACAAGGATAATTCAATGAATGAACTAAAAAGAGCAGAGTTAATCACAGCCCTCGCAAGGATTGGTGTTATTGCTTGTGTCAAACAAGGAATGTTTGATGCTCTGTTGGGTGGTGATGAGCCAGGAAGCCCTGCTGTAGCATTAAGGCTTGCTCAACTTCAAGATATTGCAGCAGAGCAAGGCATTCACCTAGAAGATCTTGATCAAGTTACAGATCTTATGAAGGCAAGACTCACCAACGCTGAACAAAATATTGGTAGAAACTCTAACACTCTTCGTAGTGTAGAAGAAGAACTTGAATTGGCTGACACAGCTATTGATCAACTTAACACAGCTCAATTAAGCATTAAGAATCAATTATCTAGTGTTGATACAAGTGTCAACAGTCTTCTTGAGAGTAATGCATCTCTGTTGTCTAGAGTTCAAACTACAGAGTCTGTAAACAGTTTCCAAGATGCTGCAATTGAAAGTCTTGAAGATATGGTGACAGGTAATGCAGCAGGTGGCCTTAAAGACCTCACCAATAAACTCTCTGAAAAGGCTGACTTAGAAGATGGTAAGATCCCTTTATCACAGCTTCCAGAACTCCCTACTGGACGTAAGGTTACTGTAGAAGATGCTACTCAAAGACTCACCCTTACAGAGCACTCAGATATTACTATTGCCTACCAACAAGACAATGGTGTTGGGTACATCTTAGGAGCTGGTGCTGATCCTTCACTATCTTCTAACTGGCAGCCACTCACCAATACCCAAGTATCTGGTATTACATCCTTTAACAGTCGTACAGGAGTTGTTTCACCAGCTCCCGGAGACTACACAACTGCAATGGTAACTCCTACTGCTGAACGTGGGTATGTAAGTCCTACAGATCGTTCCCGCTGGGATGTTAAAGCTACCCCTGAGAGTGTAGAGGCGTTTGTTGGAGCTTTGCGCACAGAAATCTCTCAGAACTATGTAGCGGGTAATGCAGCAGACTTTCTAAAGACCTCAGATACAACTGTAGTTAAGCGTAGTGAATTGGGGATTGTTAGTGGTGTTGCAACTCTTGGTGCAGACGGTAAGGTTCTCACTAGTCAGCTACCACCTTTAGGGCTAACTTCGGCACAGCTAACAAGACTCACTAACGTTGAAAGCTTGGCTGCTTTTGCTAATGAGAAGGGTGATAGGGCTGCTGAAAACTCTGTCGTTTTAGATAGTAGACTCAGTGCCGTAGAAGCTTCAGGTACATCTCTTACCAACGTCAATAACAAGGTTATCTCACTAGAAGCCCAACAAGTAGATACAGACTCTGCTATTGTAAGGATTGATAGTCTGGATGTTGTCCAAAATACCCGACTTACTGAACTAGAAGCTAAGGCAGCTACGGCTGGTATTCCTTATAGTGAGAAAGACACAGCAAGTGGCGTAGCGCCATTGGACAGCAGTCGGAAAGTGCCTTTGGTGAACCTGCCAACATTTCTCCCTCAAAGTGCCCGTATCTACCGTGATGTGCTTGCTTCACGTTCTATCGGTAACTGGGTAACTAACACCAGTAAAAACGAAATGATAGTACATTTACGCTCTAAGCAGACAACATCTGCTTCTTTCTATCTTCGATCACTAATTAACGACTTGCCTAATGCCAGTGCGTCTAATTTTGTAATCCGAAGTGGTGCACAAAACACCACCAACTCTCGGTGGTTAACGCTTACCCTATACGTTCCTGCTGGCTGGCGTTATCAGATAACAGGCGACGGTGGTGTAATAAAAGATAATATCGAAACTTGGTACGAGTTTAGCTAACGTCATAAAGCCCTTCCTAACCGAAGGGCTTTTCTTTGCTTAAAATAAAGTGAAAATAGTTGTTGACAAGCCACACCGGCGGGTCTAAAATTCACACCAACATTAAACGAAATGGAGGATACAAAATGGAATATGATTTTAGCTTTATGGGCATTGATCTTGTACAAACCGGTAGCGCTTGTCTGTGAAAAGATTATTGCGTGATCTTGTCTTAGCTATTATAATCTACGCTGTCATTATTTATGCTTTCATAGATGTAATGAAAGAAAAGGATAGGCAGAAGAAATTAGAGCTTGACAAGAAGGATGAGGTTTTAGATAATAGGGCTGCTGTAAAAGATACATTTGAATCGTTACACAAAAATACTTTTTATGAGGAGAGACGAGGAAATAAAGATGGTTAAAGTTAAACCAGAAGAGCATATTGGGAAGAAGTTTGGAAGACTTACTATTCTTTCTATTAGTAATTTAGAGCATAAGGGTGGTAGAAAAAGAAAGCACTTTGACTGTTTATGTGAGTGCGGGAACACGTGCAGTCCTTTGTGCTTCTCTGTACTGTCTGGAAATGCAACAAGCTGCGGTTGTTATTTTCAAGAAGTTAGTAAAATATCTCGATGCCTTAAGAAGTATGATGAGGGTGAAGAAATGTTCACTTCTAGACCTATCTATACTGTTTGGCAGAACATGAAGGCAAGGTGCAACCGAAAAAGCCATCCAAGCTATAAAGACTATGGTGCAAGAGGTATTGATTTTCCGGTGCGCTGGATTAAATTTTTAGGCTTTTATGAGGATATGGCTGAAGGATATGAAGAGGGTCTTGAATTAGACCGTATTGATAATAACAAAGGTTATTCTAAAGAGAACTGTCGGTGGACAAGCCATAAAATAAATACTTGGAACACCAGAGCAAGAAAAGGCTCTAGATCTAAGTATAAAGGTGTGTGGTACGATAAGAAAAATAATAAATGGTGTGCTGAGATTAAACATAATGATATCAAGTATCGTTTAGGGTGTTTTGTTGTTGAGGTTGACGCAGCAAGAGCTTATGATGTAAAGTGTGTTGAACTTCGGGGTGAATATGCTTATACAAATCATCAGCAATTTCCAGAAGACTTTATTTAAAGTAAAAGAAAAGGGCTCCTATTTAGGAGCCCTTATTTATGACTATTGCTTTTTAAGTTTAGCTTCAATCTCCGCTTTCTTAACTTTACCAGTCCAGTAATTCTGCTTGGTATTTAGATTGTCTACTCTTCGATTGATCCTTTCGTGGTTCTGATCAATTTTATGTTCAAGTTCCACCACTTTCTCACCAAAGAATTTAGCTCTTCCTTCTCGGGTATTCTGATAGGCAGTCAACTCTTCTTTCAGAAGCTTTAGTTTTTCATCAAACTCTTTACTGTCTTTGTACATCTGATCAAATATCTCTACGCGCACCGTTTCCATCTGAGCATAATTATACTGACGTGTAGCAATATTAGTCAGGAGCGTAAGCGCAAGAATCAAAATCACAACTTGTGAAATCAGAGACAGCCACCTGATCCATACACTGTACTTCTCTTCAGAGAGCTTCTCGATCAGGTTCACTTGGAGTTCCCCCCTTGTTGCACAAGCTTAAGAATCAAGTCTAGGCGGTTACTGATGTCGTTCAAGCGCAATTCAAAATTACGACTAAGGCGATCTTCAAGTTGTTGTGCAGCTACTGTTGTCATTGCAACAGACTGCATCTGATACAAACGTTCTTCTGTCTTCTGATTAGCATTGTAGAGCCACCCAGTTAACAGAAAGAGTAGAGATATCAAGGCATTCTGTAGTGTTACAATTGTTTTATCCTTCTGTTCCGACATACTACTTCTCCCCTTCAAGCGTGCTTCTTATTTTTGTGAGTTTATCATTACAGCGTCCAAGATTTGATGTTTGTTCAAGCCACGCAGTGGATAGAGAGACTAAATCAGTATTGGAGTTGCCGGAGAGTGTTGGTGGTGGGCTGACATAACAAGGAGAAATGTCTAGATTTTGCTTATTATTACTGCACCCTGCTATTAACATCATACAAGAGACAATGATTAACCTCATCAATTATCTCCCCTGCAATTCTGATGTGCGGCGTTATCCTTACAAAACCCTTCTAATAAACTTTTATTCATCAGTTGTGTGTTTGAAGAATTACTTTGTTTGGGTTGAGAGATAGATACTTTTGGTGTTGCAGGGTTTGGGTTATTAACAAGCTCTTCCTGAATCTCTTTTACCTTTCCCTTGATTTCTTGTGTACCACTCTCAATCACAGAGTCGATCTGTCGTTGAGGGAGGATTACAGGAGAGGAGTTTGATTCCAGTTGTGCCTTCAGTGAGGCTAGGTCTGAATTCACTGTGCTCAGCTGTTGCATCAAATCCACATTCTCTTTTTTAAGGAGGTCAATTCTATCAGTCTGAGAAAAGAGCATAAAGACCAAGATTCCACCCACACACAAGGTGATAATACCAGCCCACACATGCAAATAATGATCCTCACTTAAATCAAGCCACACATCATTAAGACGCTTAATTGCTTCGTGAATCTTTCCCATCTAAACGCCCTCCCTCATAAAGTAATATATTCTTTTTCTTCCATTCAACTAAAGAATCCATCCTATTCTGCCATTGCTCAAGACAGGAGTTGTTAGCAATATAACCATCCATCAACGTATCAACACCCGTACCAGCACTAGTAGCTACGCAGGGGTACGTTAACATAGTATCAGGAGGCGCAATCAGGATGTTTCTTGTTGACTCTGCAGAAGGACTCGAAGAGCAGCCTTGTAGCATCATCACTAAGCTCAATACCACCAGTATCTGAGTTTTCATTATCTCCTCTCCGCTTAAGAAGGTTATTCTCTTTCTTCAGTTGAGCAATAGATGCTTTAGAAGAGGAGAGTTGTTGTTCTACTTCAAGTCTTTTATCTTGCTCTTTAACCAGAATTTCTTCTGTTGCTTTAGCAGATTGTCTTAACAACTCAGCTTCTTTGACTTGACGTTCAAGAGAAGCTTGGAGAACATTCACTTCACTCTTAAGACCACCAACCTCTTCCTGAGACGATGAGTAGGCATTCCACGTAAAGAAGAATGCCCCAAGCAAGATACTGATAACAATGTAAGGAATAAGCTTAATCCAGTTTATTGTCATCTTGCTTCTCCTGTTCAGGGTGGTATTCCCACAGAGATTTCTGCTTGATCATGCGGGCAATTACGGCTAATAGGTTAAAGAAGAAGATAGTCCCCGCATATACACCCTCTGACAACAACGGTTGTAATACACCAAAAAATGGAAGGATACTTTCTACAAACACTAAGCAAGCAGAAGCAATCATGGCCCAAAAAGAATATGTTCTTAAAACACGCCGCCAATTAGGAACTACTGTTAACTTGGTTGATGGGATAGTAATCTCTGTTGCTGTATCTTTAGTCAGAGGAACTTCTTTCTTTTCTTCAGATTCCATAGAAAGCCTTTGCCCTTGCTAAACGCTTACGACGATCTTCAATACCATTTAAAGCCCCGTTAACCCTACGTGTAACAGCTTCTAGATCATCTGCATCAGCAAGCTCATTCAAGCCTTTAGTCTGCCAAAACCAGCATGCAACCAATGTCGCAATTAGATTGTCTTCACTAACACGCTCAGGACGATTAACAAGATCAAGCTTAAGGCTATTCTCAGCAGCTTGGTAGTTGGCCTTGCCTGTAAGTTGGATCAAGCCACGCCCAATATATCGGAAACCGTCTCCCTTCTGCGTGTTACCAAGGTTCTTACGCCCCCAATCACCACCATAAATCTCATTAGCGATTGCTTCTTGATTAGCAGCTTTACCTTGAGAGCGTCCATACTCAAGAGCAGCACCCTCAGAGATACGATGACGACCGAAAGTTTTAAGAAGTCCCTCTACGCTGTAGTTGAGGTTTTCCTTGAGGGCTGTGAAGCCTGCCGATTCATGTCCAATCTGAGCAATGAAATGTGCTCTGCGAAGTGGGGTTGAGATACCAAAGCGATCCATTGTGTTATTCAAAGCACTCACCCAAACTGCTGCAATATCCTCAGATACTCCTGCAAGCTTAGATAAGTCTTCAATTGTCATTGTTTTCATAGTTTATTTCCTATAAAATTAATTACCGTGAGCTTTCCACCTACTATTACCAAAGAGCCTTACGCCGCCATATAGAAGCCAAGCTCTCCATCTAGCAATACCAGAAGATCTTAGAGCATTAAGAAATACTCTATCTGAATCTTTCCTATTTAATGTTTGAGTAGAGTAAAGCCAGTCGTGGATAATTGCAGCAGAGTGTCCATATTGACCAAGAATAGTGAATAGAAGAGGAAGCCTTGGTACAGATGCAAAATCAGAGATAAAGTCTCTGTCCACTGTGATGTCACCAAAATCAGGATCAAGGTATGTGAACTCTGATAAAAGCTTCCAGTATTTTCTATCTGGTTGTAGTTCTACTTGCAATGTGAACGGGAATCTTTTCATTTAATAGACCGCAATAATAACAGAGTAACCTGATACTTGCGGGTTACTAATAGAGCCCCACGAAACTGTTTGAGTTGATTCATTAAAACTGAAAGTTGGGACAGGTACGCCCCAAAAGCTAGTGTTGTTATTAATATTTGGGGAGGCAAATGCAATAGGTGTGCCTGTGTTTAGTCCAAGAACAACCCTACTCCCAGCCCCAGTGCCTATATTGAAGCTGTCTAGAAATCTTGTTAATCTACTAGAGGTTGTAAATTGTAAAGTCCCGTCTGCGTTGTAAATTTCTAGGCCTTGCATCAATCATAACCTCTCACATCTGTTACTATGTAGGGTGCTCCATTATAATTGTTAATTATAACCCCAGGGCTGGGATTTTGTATAGGGATCTGTTTTAAAGAAGATATCCCCAGACCTTCATAAGAAATCCCGGCGCCCTGACTCAATATTCTTGGGGAGTTTGTTGAAAGCATCCTAAATGCTAAGCCTCCCTGGCCAGCTCCAGTATCTTGTTGAATAAGTTGCCCAGTAAAGCTTGGAACCATTACTGCATATTTTCCACCACCTCCGTAATTATAGAAACTAGGTTGAGAGGAGACTGAAATTGGTATGGCTCCAACAATTCTATTCATCTTGCTTAATGAATCAAAAGTCAATACGCCATTTTCATTAAAAACTTGAAGTCCATATTTAGAATCTACAGGAACTTGTTCCCGAAAAATATAAAAAGTAACAGCAACTCCCGCAGTGGCGCCTGTACCCACCCTATATGATCTTTGTCCGTTTTGTTGAACAATGCATATTGGGAAGAAGCTTGAAGGACAGTAGACAAATATGAGGTCACTCGCATTAGATGTAGTATATATAGCCCCTGCGTAGTTTACCTCCCCCCATGCGTTATTGCTGGAAATAATTGTCTGCGAAGATACCAGACTATAATTTCTCCAGTTTGAATCTACTTGTACAGTATCAAAATTGTTGAAAACTTGTAAACCAGCCGGCATGCCAAACTCTCCTTTAAATCAAAGACTTCCTTGTCTTTATTTGCTTTAAGTCCAAATGCCCATACGAACCCTTAAAGTTCCATTAGAATCAAATACTCGTACAGATTGATTATCAATCTTCATTTGACCTTGACCCGCGAGTGATCCATTAATCTCAAATAACCCGCTTTTGTATAGCTTCCAGCCCGTCTGCCCTGCAACATAATTATTAGACTGTACGCTGTCGCTAATCTTCAAAAAGTCTATGCTGGCATTTTGGATGATCGCGGAGTTCATGTAGACACTACCACCTTGGACAATAAACGGGCTTGTGACTTGTCCATCAATCTGATTCAAGATTGCAAACCTATCAGCAACAAACAACACTTGAGATTGCATACCCTCTGGGGTGTTCTCGATCCCGATCCCCATGCCCGCGCCGTAGTACCTACCATTAACGTCAATACCAAGCTTGATGGAGTACATTACTTCAAGCTCACCTTTGAGCTGTTCAATCTCAATACTTGCCCCACCACCAGAATCAATCTTCTCAAGTAGGTTTGACCCAAGCTGTGTCTCAGTAATTTGACCAGTAAGGTAGTCAAGAATCTCAGTTGCTTGAGCAGAAGCACTCCCACTTACCCAATTTGACCAAGGGCCGATATTACCCGTCTTATCAACAAGCCGTGCTCTATAATGGAATGTCTGTCCAGCACTCAGCCCTGCTTGAGTGTAGGTGTTCAGAGGATAAGCAAATGTACCCAGAAGAAGCTCTGTTCCATCATCTACAGGATTAGTGTTATATTGAATCTCTGTATAGTTGGTATCTGTAGCCCCAACAGGGAAGTTCCAATCAACCTTAATACCAAACACTTGAGCACTTGTACGAAGGTTTACAACAGCAGGAGGAGCACCCTCTTTCCCAACAACATTGGTAAGAACAGAGGTAGCTGGTACAGATTGAGAGTCAATAGCATTGTAAGCTCTTACTCGTGCAAGATACTGTCCTGAATAAACACCTGTAATATCAACACTAGTTGCACCAGTGCGAGGCATCCTAATCCACTCTTTGTCATCCTTACGCCATTCTACAATATAGTAAACGGCGTTTTCAGGAGCATCCCAACTGATTGTCATTGTTGTTACAGCCATGGTTTGTTCAACCATCGTATTGCTTGTAATCTTGACATTGGTTGGTGGGGCTTGTACGCTTGGAGGAATTACTGTAATTGGCCTGTCTTCCCGTCTTGCACCAGTATCAACAAACTCATACTTATTAGGATCATGAAAGACCGCTTCAATTGAAACAATGTGAGGCTCTTCTTTTCTTACCTTAGTTACCCTAAACTGTTGTACAGCTAAATCCTGGGCATCAATAGACCACTGAGCCTCTGCTTCTGGAAGTTCTGAATATTGAACTGTTACACCCAATACTCTACCATCTTCAGCTACGGAGTTAACTGTTCTCCCCTGACTAATACCACTTGGAAGGTTAAGGATGAGAATATCACCAATCTTAGCCTGTGATGGTCTGTCTAGCACAACACTAGAACGTGAGTTAACAGAACGAATACGACCACCGATAGGACGACCCGCAAGCAAAGGATCTGCAATACCAATGATGTGTCCGGGCAGAGGAATATCACCTTCCAAGCCAGTCTGAAAGCTTACTGTCCGGTTCTTACTATTGGTGTACAATGCCCACTTGCCACGTCTCTGAGCTTCAGATTCACTAGTACAGCCAATAGCCGTAATCTCTAGAAGGTTGTCACCATATCTACGTTGCAAAGCTTGGTCATAAACAGCCGTTGTATCACTATTGTAGAGGTTGTCTGGATTGTCATAAGCAATGATAGCACGACTGTAGACGTCACGTTCACTACTGCCAGCATAAACAAACTTACCGTCAATTACGTTAGTGCGTGAGAAGTTGTAGTCAATGTCCCGAGGCATATCAGCAATAGAGGTCATCATACTCTTAGACCAGTACGTCATACCACGATAGATAGCTGCAATATCACGTAATACTGTCCAAGCTTGTTGCCTTGATTGGATGTATACGTTGCAAGTGAAGCGAGGCTCTTGTCCTCCTTTACCGTCACTAACAAGTTCATCACAGTATTGGGAGATTCTGTATAGCTCCCACTTATCAATATTGTTTGCTTTGATGCGCTTACCTAATCCAAACCTCTCATGGATCATAATCCCATAACCAATCCACACAGGGTTGTCTGTCCAAGCACTTTTAAATGTACCATCCCATGCACCAGAGTAGATACGATTGACAGGATCATAGTTACTAGGTACAGGCCAACTTCTGCCTTTGATTCTTACACTAATCTTAGGGATGTTCTGGAATGTTGCAGCATCGAATTCAACAAACAACAAGGCTGTGTTTGGATAACGAAGCTTAGCATCAACAATCTCAGTGATGCCGCTAACGAACATTGAGTTCTGAAGTGTTGCTGTAGTGCTGTCTGGTGTAAGCCTGCGGACACGTATTTGCCAACCACTGGTTGCTGTTGGAAGATCAATACGTCTACTACGCTCATAAGGTGTGGTTGTCTTACCTACAACACTTTCTTGTAGTTGTGTTACATAAGGGCCACCATCTGTAGAGATATCGATTGCGTATTCTACAGAAGTTCCTGTCAAATCTCCATTAGACTGTTGCTGTTGAAGAGCAGGCCAGCGCATACGAACACGTACAGCAGAAAGAGATGTATTGGTGATTGCCCGAATGTATGGTGTGCCTACTTGAAGATTGTAGTTTAAACCAAACTCATTCTCTACAGAAGGCATACCTTTAATGTATTCTTGATCTTGAGAGCCTGAGCGATATTCCCACTTTACATTCTGAAAGTTTAGATTACCGTTAGAGTCAGCAAGAGGAGTATCGTCTAAGTAAATGTCTCGTGCTGTAGGAACCCCCTCAAACTCACCCTCACCAAGAGCAAGAAGAATCTTAGCTTTAGCAATAGAGCGGAGACTGTCAGCAGACTCTACAGGTTGGTATTGCTTCTTCTCACCACCCTTGTTACCTTTGATTTGAAAATCTTCTGACACTTCCTTCTCCTAAATTCTTTTCAATTATGCATATTCTTCTGCTACAATAGATGCTGAGATGATCGCACCGCCGATCTGACGGGCTCCTCCTAAAATAGCTATGGGATTCCCTTGTGCGACCGTATTCACAGCACCGCCGAACGATGCCGATGGGCGGTTGTCAGGGTCTTCCCTACTCTTCAACCCTTTCGCCTGTGGGCTAAGCATTTGAATAATACCACCAGCCAACAAAGCAAGACCGGGAGCTACCAAGAATGCTGCTGGAGGAAATACGACACCAACGACAACTAATACAGCCCCAAGGATTGTCTGAAACAGACCATTGCGTTTACTACCAGAGACAATAGGAGCAATGCGGATATCTCTAGTACCGCCCATCTTAAGAAGATCTTCAGAGATATTTTCTTTGCCGTTGAATACAGCAAACTCAAGATTATTTTTCTTAGACTCCATCAGGTACTTTTCAAAGCCAGGGATAGTTACACACAAAGCTTTAATTGCTTCTGCTGGACTGTTCACAGCAAGCTTGTGTACCCTGCCGAACTTTGCACCCATCTTACTGTAGAGCCTAACAGTACGCATTGTATTATTAATCACAACTAATCTCCTACACTCTTATGGCGAAGAATATAACTTGTCTTCTCAGCCCAATACCCACCATAAATTTCTTTCTTAGACAGCTTCCCAAACATGTGATGAAGCATCATACTGTTACCTACATAGATACCACCATGATTCTCAATATCAGCACGAATCTTCATAACAATCACGTCATGTTCTTTGAGAGTTCCGTCTGTTACTTTGAAGAACCCTTCTTGCTCATGCAATTGCCCGTAAAGATCTTCTCCTTGCTCCCACCACCACCTAGAGTGCTCATAATGATTAATGTGAATATTGAGATTTTCTTTGTAGTAGTCTTTAATCAAACCAACACAATCTAGACGTGTTCCGTGGCAGAACGGTCTACCCTCAAGTGGGTAATACTGTGGTGTAATAACCCTTAAGTCTTTCTCAGGATAAGATACAATAATCCAAGGAATTTCCATCTGACTGCATACTGCACTATCTCTTACAGATGGTTGTGTCGTATGATCGCAGTGACTATGCACAACAGCAAGAATCTCTCCTTGATCTTCAGCTTCAGCGTATGCTTCAGGGGAGATGACAAACTCGTCTTCTTGATGTTCTGTATCTGCTGTATTAATACAAGGGATATAAATCTTTTTACTTGTAGCTTTAACGATCAACCCACAACATTCTTTTGGGTATTCTTTCTCAGCGTGAGCAAAGATTTGCTTTTGCAGAGTCTTATTTAAGATGTTCAATGTTATCTCCTAACTTACTATATTCAAAAGATAACTATAACATATAAATAATATAGTTGTCAATATTTAACGGCCAATTAGATTCGAAGAAGGAAACGCCCCGAAGGATAGTTCATTATCCTCGCCAAACCTAACTTTACAACTATTAAGAACACCTGCACAAACGTCTTCAGAAGGATCATCCGTTGGGTTGTCATTTACATCATACATCGGGCCTTGGTAGTTACAATCGGGGCCTCTATACTCACCCCGCAGGCACCATTCACAGCTTGCTGTAATCAAACGCGCTGGAATAATTTGTCCTCCGAGATCCGCTGGGTTTGAAAGCTTCCAGCTAATAGTCACATTATCTTCCTGAATCTTAGAATCAATATAATATGTTTCTACAAACTCTTGAGTAGCATCAGCATCAGGATTACCACCAACAAAGTTAGCAGCATCCAGATAATGAGACAGAGTTTGTCTGATGGACACTTTAGCCTGAACCAGATCATCAAAGAACAAACAAAGGGAGCTGATAGTTCCGTCCACATTACTTACCGAAAGACTAGGCTCTGTAGGCTGGCCAGAGCTATCAGCTTCAATACCTTCTACTTGACAGGGGTATGCAGTGTACTGATTACCTTGCCAGATAATTGGAAGACCAACCCCTTGGCGGTCTCCAACGACCCCCGAACCAACAACAACATCAGTCTCTCCTGCGTACCAGCTTAATGAACCTGCATACAAAGGCCTCATGATATTTTGAATTTGTTGTTCAGTAAATGCTATATTGTGCCCATGGAAGCGAAGAATGTCCCCTCCGAAAGAAGTGCAATCAACTTCAATAAGAGTAACTAAACTTCCAGGTTCTAACTTTTGCACATCATTACGAAGCATAGTTACTCCTAATAAAACTATTCGGATATTTGGAAAATTCCATTTAATAACTTAACCAAAACCTTTTGTTCTGGGTACGGGGTGTATACAGGTTCCAGCTTTGTTCTGTATAATCCCCCATTAAGCCTGACACTGAGGTCACCCTCCTGGGAGCCTAAGCCTAGCAGCACGGGTGTTGAACCTTGACTTGTTGTTACTGAGATACTTCTAAAGTCGATAATAGGATCAATTTGGGTTTTTACCCAAGCAGCGTATTGTTGGCGACCTGTGAAAGTGAGGTGGGCCTGATCAGTATCCCATGATAGGTTGTCAGCTACACTATTAGGTGTTGGTGTAAAGGTCACGCCAGTCTTTGAATTAGCTACCGCCTGATTTGCAGAATCGTATTGATTGTATAGTCTGTTGGCTGCAATATTCCGGGGTGCCCCTAGAATACCAATCCTGGCGTTTGGCTGCCTAATTCTTATCTTATCAACAAGAGCACTCATTGCAGTTTGATAATCACTGACACTTACGTTAGCATAAGTGTCATTTACCCCGGTACTGACCAATACGAGGTTTGCTGGCTTATCAGCTACTGCTACCGTGGAAGATGAGAAATTATTATACTGGGAGTTAAGGTCTGATGTTTTTGCGCCGCCAAATGCAATCGGCTGGATATTGTATACTGAGTTATTCAGTAAATAGGGCCAATCATTCTGTGCAGCCATCCAGCTATCTCCAACAGCTTGTACCACAACCAACCCCCGATTGCCCCATGGAGATAGTGCTCCCTCATTATCCAACTGTATAGACCTGAGGGCACATGTGCTGGTGCCAGAAAACTGAGTAACCGGATCAGAGAACAGTTTAAGAACAATTGTGTGCATGGATGCATTTGGCAGAGGTATAACTAAACTTTGATTACTAGTTGTACTTAATGTATACAAAACGGCTGGGCCAGAATCTATATTTACAACGACAAAGTTACTTCCAGTTACGGATAGGTCTAGAATTATCTGACCTGTTCCTTCTACTCTGAAACGTATTTGGCTGCCCTGCCAGTAACTTCTTGCTGAGGAATTTGATAAATCCCACCTACCTGCATAGTATATACTCTCATCATCATATGGAATATTAATCATGCTAGTTCCAATCTCAAAGGACTCTGACCTGCGTAGCTAGTCCATGTAGTTTCATTATAGTTCGACCAAATTGTACCTTTAGTTGGGTCAGTAAGTAGTCGATAAACTGAATCTCCGCCTGATAAATTTATCAAACTAAATACGAAGAAATATGTAACACCTGCTTGCAAAGTTAAGTTAGCTGGAAGAGTAAACAATTTTGCACTAACCGTCGCAGACGTGAATTGTGCTGTTGTTGCTGTTGCCAAAACAGTGCCTGTGTTACTACCTGAGCGTATTTGCAGTTGCACTGTACCAACACCCGGATAAGAAGCCTCAACTTGTTTTCTCATAGGAACGCTGACACTTTTTATTGTTCTTGTTATAGTATTCACAAACGGAATGCTAGACCTGGTAGTGAAACTACCCGCTGCAACACTGAATAAACCAGTATCCCTTGCCGAGTCATAAGGCCAACTAACATCAACATAAGGGTTGGCCAAAACATTTACTGTTTGACTGGCTGCATCGCTGATGTTTCCAGCAGCATCTCTAGCCCTGGCATAAACAACTACGCTCCCTACAGACTCTGTATTGTAGATAGGAGGTTTTGTGACTGACCATTTAGGGTCGCTAAGCGCTGGGGTTTGTGCTGTTTCACCAAGCCACCAACCAGTTACTCCAACATTATCAGTAGCATCGAAAGATGAGATTGCTAGCGGTGGTGGAGTATTACCAACTATAACAAAAGAGCTTACAACAGGTTTATCAATATCTGGTGGCGGGACTACCATGAAAAAGGTATAAAGTGGTGGATTTTCTGGTTGTTGTTCATAAATTCTAATAGGAATAGAATTTATAATAGGGGTGGAGGGATCTGTCCTATCTATGGCAATGTTATCCCCAGCAGTAAGAAGTCTTTCATATGGAGAGAGAATAGAAGGTATGTCTTCAGGCTGCACAGCACTATCAGCAAGTAAGCCTTGAGCTGCTGATGCAAACTTGCTGCTACTTAGATATGCAGCCGATCCCAAATCTTCTGGTTGAACTGCGCTTTGCGCAAGAGCTAACGCTGTAGTTGCTGCCTGTCCTTGCTCGTTTGTGGCAAAAGCATTTGCATCAAGATATGCAGCGGTACCTAATGAACTTGGTTGAACGGCGCTAGAAGCCAGTAACCCTTGAGCTGCTGTGGCTGACCCTACATTAGCTGGGGTAAGCGTTACGTTACCTTGATTATTAGGTAAAACACCATTTACACTTTTAACAGTACCCGGATCTGGCTCATTCTCAAGCGCAGTTACACGAGTATCAATCTCATCAAAGTTCTCATTCACCTTAACGAACGCTTCCCTAGCTGTATCACCATCTGTCCCGTCTAGAGGAATTGTTCCTAAATCAATATCTTGTATTGCCATAATTTATTTCCTCTAGGGAGCAAAAGCCTCTTCAAATGTTGTCGTAAGACGAAATACGTCTCTAGCGTAAGGAAGCACTTGCCAAGTTTCAGCTCGGAAAAGTTTAAGTTCTCGTTTAGGTGTACGCCACGCAAAACTCATATATCCTTTATGTTCTTTAAGGAAGTTCTCAACCTCTAAAACATCTTCCCAAAGACCTGCATAAGAGACAGCCCACGAATCTACAGAAGATTGTAGCCCTTCTCCGCTAACTTGGGCATAACTATCACCAAACTGTGCTTTCCTTACAACAAACCGGGTCTCCCCGGAATCATTGGCTAGAACAGGGAATTTAAATTCTTGTAAAGCCATTTATCATCCCTCATTTAATTCTTTTAAGGGGGCGACATTTCTATCGCCCATTCATTTGACGCCAGATTTGACCTCCAGGCTTAAGACCGTTGGAGATAGCACGTTCACATTCAGACTTAATAGCTTGCTGTACAGCCTTACCTTGGCCTTCTTGGTTGGTAGAAGATGAGTTGCCTTGTCCCCCCATACCACCATCTGTTTGAATAGTGACACTTACAGGAGCAACAACAGTAGATCCACCACCCATACCTTTAACACCTAGTTGACCATCACTTGTACGAGTTAGTGGCAGAATAGCTTCAGGGCCAGCTTCACCCATTACACCAATACCAGTTCCTGTACCGAAGGCTGTAGGACGGTTTACGATGGAATTAGTGAAAGCACCACCATTAGCGAAGTATTCAACACCACCAGAGAAGGCTTTACCTTTAGCAGCATAACCCGCAAATGCAGATCCTGTATTTGTCGTAGCAGAAGTGGCTGCACTAGCTCCGGCAGATGCTGCTCCACCAAAGCCACCAGCAAAACTGCCGATAATACTTGTAAGGATTTGGTTAGCTGCAATCTTAGTTGCCATGGCAGCAAGGTCTTTAAGAATACTTACTGTCAGGTCTTTGAAGCTAAGTTTACCAGTAGTAACAAAACCTGTGAGAGCGTCTTCCATACTGCTGAAAGCAGAAGTAAACAAGCTCTGTGTCATACCAGCAACATTTCGACCTGCTTCAGCCCAATTCTCATAAGCCTTCTTAGCACCATTTACCCAGTCGCCTTGCATCTGATCTTGCTTGGCGTAATAGTCTTCCATCAAACGTTGACGTTCTGCCAGAGTTACAGCAAGTTGTGCAGTAGCTTCTTGGTAACCACCATCAGAGAGACTTCCTTCTCGGTTTTGCTTACCAAACTCTTGAAGTTGACGCTGGTAATCTTGTTCAAGACGATTACGTTCTCTCAGTCGCTCTGCTTCTTTATCAGAGCTTGTAGCCCCAATCAAAGCATCTTGATACTTCTGACGATCTACAGCAATCTGTTGGTCAAGAGCAGCACGGACAGTGGCAAGCTTCTCAAGTTCTTTCTGAGCAACAATCTCTTTCTGTACTTCAGCATTCTTTTGCTGTTGAGCAAGCAAAGCTTCTTTGTTAGCCAAAAGACTTGTTTGTTCTTTGGTGAGCTTTTCAGTGAGTTGTTTCTGTTCAATTTGTCTAAATTGTTCACGAAGCTTAATCAGCTTTTGTTCTTCGGAAGTAATCCTATCTGTTGCATCACGTTGTGCAATCAAAGACTCTTCTTGTTGTTTCATTGTTGCAAGAAGGCGAGCACCGGAATCTTCTCTGACAACGGGGGTTTTTGTACGGGCTGCACCACGTTTCTTCTCAGCCTCTTCAGCTTCCTTGAGACGTTTAGTTGTTGCAGCTACAGTATCTTGATATTGCTTCTCAGTTTCAGCAGATACGGATCCTGCTGCCTTAATATTGTCATACTCTTTACTCAGATCAGTAAGTTCTTTCCTGAGTTTCTCAGTAGTAGACAAACTTGCCTGATATTGAGAGTTCAACCTTTGACCAGATGCTACCGCACGGTCTTGGGTTCGTTGCTTAAACGCTTGTTGCTCTGCAACTAAACGCTCACCTTCTTGTTGATCTTTAAGTTCTTCTACATACTGCCTAGCAATCTCTACTTCTCTTTCACGCTCAGGGAGAAGCCCTTGGCGTCCACGATATGTAGCGTTACGAGCACCTTCGGCAACCCTGACAGCCTCTTGTGCTTCTGCGAGCTGATCTGCGAACGTCTGCTCACGACCAACATCAACGATAGCATCAAGGGCAAGCTTTGCAGCACCACTAATAGCTTTCCAACCTGTCTCAATAATACTAAGATTTTCTTTGATACCGGTTGTACGAGATTGCAGAGTGTTAGAGTAAGTTTCAATAGCTAGGGTTGCAGCATCTTGTGTTCTTCCCTGATTCTCCAATGCTTGAATTTGTTCAAAGACAGAAGATGTTAGGAAGTGATATTTACTATTAAGATCAAGAATTGCTTTACTTGGCTCTTTAGCCAGAGCTTCAAATTCACCTACTGTGTCACTAACTGCTTTACCCGTTACAGAGTTCATCCGAACAGCGGCTTCAGCGATACTGTCAATCTGTGTAGCAGTGAATCGGCCAGCAGAGGCTACTTCAATGAGAGCTTTAGCGGCAGCTCCTTGAGTTCCGCCCATATCAGAAATAGCTCTGGCAGATTCAGATAAACTGTCTGCTGTAACACCAGCAATATTTCCTGTAGTGATAAGAGCCTTGTTGTAGGCTGATGCTTCCCGGCTACCAACAACAAACCCAACTGCAAGAGCGCCCAGTGCAGCAGCAGCTAAAGTGAAAGGGTTGATGAGACTAAATGCATAGCCTGCCATAGCACGCAGAGCAGGGCCAACACCGCCGAACATATCCTTAATCTGACCGCCTTGTTGAAGGAATACAGTCAGAGGGGCTTGTCCACCTTGCAAAGATACAGCAATGTCAGTGAACTGCGCGGGAAGACCACGCAATGCAAAGTTAATTTCTTTTGCTGTCTTACCAGTTGTAGCACCAAGATCACCAATACGTTTACGACTAGCCTCAATCATTGTGTTGAGACGGGTAAACTCAGCAGGATCAATGCCAATCCCTGTACCAGCTTTACCACGAGCTTGGAGAGCATTTAACTCTCTTTGTTGATCTTCTAATTTCTGAAGAGCTGCTGTAGTAGGATCAATAGATGCAATAAGCTGACGATAAGCTTGTCTCTCAGAGGCAACATCAGAAATACGTGTCTTAGTGGAAGCTTGAAGCTTACCTTGTGATGCAGCAGCATTATCAACTGCACTTTCAAATTGATTTACAGCTTGAGATGATTGTTTGTAGCTGCTAGCCAACGTGCCAGAGCTTGCAGCAGCAGACTGTGCCCTTTGCTTCTCAGCAGCAGCAACACGTTCAATTATCGCAGCTTCATCTTCGAGAATATCACTTACTTGCTCACTAGCTTTAGTACGTGTACGAGAAGATGCTTCTGAGGCTTTATCTAAATTCGCTGTAGACTTAGCCAGATCATCAAGGGATTTCTTAGCCCTGTCTAGGTCAGTTGTGTTGACCTTAATCTGTAATTCTGCAATTGTAGGCATTATTCCCTCTCAAATCTTGGCTAAGATAGTGACAGATAAACTACCACTTCTATTTCTTCTTATCTCTCTGCTCAATCATCACCTTTAAAGCTTCTGATTCAAGCACCCTAATATCACCTAGAATATCAGGAAGTTCTTTCTTCTTTACACCAACAGATTGTGCAACTAAGGGAAGACAATTATAATCTAGGCCAGTAGCCCCTATAGCACCGCATCTCCACTGAGTAGACATTGCATCAAATGTTAAGAATGCTTTCCAGTTATCAGGAAATACTTCTATTGTTTCATCTGGCATATCTTCTTTAGTGAGGCCGAAGAAGCTCAACATATTATTAGGAGCTTCTTCTTGGTATAGGGAACGGCTGACCTTCTTTAGTTTCCCAACTTAGCCTTTTGATAGGCTTGATGGTATGCACTGATAACCACATCAGTTGCACCGATTGAACTTTCTACCAGAGCACGAATATTCTCTTCGTCTAGAGGTTCGTCGAAATTCCATCCTACAACAATGTCTTGTAGCTGCTTGATGTTATGTTTGATTTCATCTTCTGTTATATCAAACAGAGGAGTATTTTCAAGTCCCTTCTCTTTCCATTCGGCAATCATTTTACGACTAGACTCGTCCCATTCGTCCTGAAGCTTGGAAATCTGTGGGCGAGTGAGGTATTTATATTCAAACTCTACATCAATTGGTTCACCACCAATACGAGGAATCTTTACAGTTTGTTTGAATGTTGCGTTTTGGATGATACTGAACTTCTTTGCCATGTTAATTGTTCTCCTATTAAATTAAACTTTGCTGATAAAGGATTTCTGCCTCATCAACCCTCTTTTGAAGCTTTTGGATTAGAGCAGTGGCGATACGATCTTCAACCCTGTACTCGTTTACAATTTCAATCGCATAAGCCAATTTTGCTTTGCAGTAAACCAAATGACCTTCATATTGACTACGATATCTTCCGAGGTTTTTATGTTTACCCAGCATTGCCATGCAAGCTCTAAATTTCCCACTCTCTTTATCGAAATGTACACCTTTCAGATATGTACTTTGATATTTTGACCTACTAGGAAATTATTCACCCTCTCGTCTACAAAACAGCAAGTCTCAGGACTATACAGCGTACCGTCTCCTAGAATATCCTTATCAAGAACCTTTCCGCTATCATAGTCTTGAGTTTCTGCCCAAGAATAAAATCCCATAAAAGACTTCCAACTTTCAATAATTTCTGCCTTGACATAAGCTGGAAATTTCGCATGATACTTTGGATCGTTTGTTCTTGTCAGGACATTATGCCAATAGGCATAGATAGGGTGAGTCCATTTACCATGGTAAACACCTTCTTCATCAGTGTAAGGAATCCTTTGTGTAGGAAAGGGAGCATCATTAATACCTACCCCCTGTACCAGTTTTCGCTTTGAGAGCGTTTTACCTCTAGTAACCATAACCACCTCCGAAATAAATCCCAGACGAAATTGTCTGGGTCTTTAGTATGATATCAGAGGTGGTTGAAGTAAAGCAACTACTTATTCTGGACGAGTGTACCGAGTTGGAGTAGCTTGTACAGAAAGGCTGATGGTGTTGGTCAGCAGTTCGTTGATTGTCACAGTAGGAGTAGGACTGAAGGTGACGATTGCTGGATAGAGAATACTATCACCATTCACCAAGTTCATACGCAAGGTGTTGATACTCAGGTCAAAATCATAACCTTGGACAACAGGAACGTAGAGCTGTGTCGGGTCGTCCGCAACAGTCAGGGTCATGGAGATTGCAGATTTAACAGTTGGAATGTTAATCTGAGTACGGGAGGCAAGGAACTGAACGGTGAGTTCTTCCTGTTCACCGCCACCAAACTCTACCGCTGTGATTTGGTTGATGGTTGTCCAAGTCTCAACAGCTTTGACTACGCCGCCACTAGACCCAACAGGATAGAAGCTAGTGTTGGTGGTGTCATTGCCTGCACCAAGAAGTTGAAAGGTGTCAGTAGTTACATCACCAACCAAGAACGAGCGGTTGTTCAAAAGCTCCCAAGAAGTCGAGAGTTGGACAATATCGCCTTCAGCAAAACCGTGACCAGTTGCAGTCACGACAGCTGGGTTTGTATTAGAGATAGATTCTACAACAACTTCAGCACTGTAGGTGGAAGCCAGATCGATGGTACTGCCATTTGGCAACGTAAACGCCATGGTATTTTCCTCACTTGTTAAACATTAATATTAATTTGTGTCCGCTCTGTAATTAAAATAACAAGGGACGATCCAGCCTCCATTTTGAACTTTACCTTCAGGGACATTTAAAGGTGTCATCACTGTTACGGTAAAGCCATCGGAATCTGTATATCTTTTAAAGATAGTAAATATTTCTTGTAGCTCACTTGCAATCTCATCTGACTGGGCTGTTGCTTTACCAGATGGAGTTACAATTGTTATTTGGTAGACTCCGAGAAATCTCTTATGATCACCATTCAACGTTTGTGTAGCTGTTGAAGATGGTAAGAGGTGACTAACAAGATAAGTCTCATTAGCTCTTGGTACCATTTGTACGTTATCAAATGCAACCCTAATATTTTTTGTTGTTGCATAAGCATTTAAAGCCGTTTGAAACAAGTTTCTCACTCTTGCCTGAGACATCTATTCTCCTAGGGAGGATAGCCTCCTTTAAATATTAAGGCGGACTGCCTGTTCAACAATCGGGATAAACTCAGCTTCTGTAATCCTCACCATACCTTCTGGAGCTTGTCTACTAAACCCTTCCTCTGTTACTTTAGCTGTTGGGCCAAAGTATGTACCATATTCAAGGTCATATCCGTATTCAAGATGGTTTAAGATGTAAGCTACTTGCCCTGCTGTCAAATTATTAGCTTTAGCAGCAATAGATGAGATAGCAGCATTACCAGATGGATCAAGACGTGTAAGCTCAGACGATTGTTCTTCATCAATCGTTAGTTGCCAGTTACCTCTAAACAAGCCTGTATCAACAGGAGATAGCTGGACAACATGCTCACCAACTTTGATAACCACTGTCTGAAAGATGTCATCCATTTTAATTTCAACAGAATCAATCCATTCATTCATAACATCAGAGAAGTCAGTCATTAACTTGTCCTAACCCTTATCTTCCAACCACAACCAAAGCCATTCTCATTGAAAGGGTGAAGCTCTACCACCTTTACCTCGTTACCAAGAAACACTAATGTGTCGTCGATTTGAGGGGTTGGCATTTCTTCCCCATCAGCTTGAATAGGGGATAGATAGATTTGATAATCACTGTAGGGGATATCGAAGTTTCTGTGTGTGTATTCTGAGTAATTAACCCTAACACCACTTCCTGAGTATTCCGTTACAATCTGATCAATCTCACCTGTAGCTGGATTAAATACTCCATCCACTACTTGTCGCAGCGTAACTACGCTTCCCTGTCCTCTAGGAGCTAAACCAAGATTGCGTATAACCATTGCTCTCATTCTAGGGTGCATTGAAGACATATCAAACCCCCCTTAGCAACTTGAGCAACAACCGCTACCTGTCTTATTCCATACGTTTTGAAATGTCTCATAATTGACAACATCACAAACAGAATAATCAAGGAGCTTGTTACGATTACAACCGTCAGATCCAGCAAACCAAGGCATCAAGCCAGCAGGAGGTACACGACCAACGTTACTGATAAGGTAGTCAAGAAGCTTTAGATAGTTACCACCAGTTGCATTACTAATCTGTAGCTCACCAATCACTTCACGAGAAGACTCACTTCCAACAAAGTAACCAGCACTAATAGCAGCATAAACAGCAGCACGGTTTACATCACCACGACCTAACTTTAGAAACTGAAGGTATTGTTCTTCAGTGAACATAGGGTAGTAAGGACCACCGGGGATATCACCAAGCATGAGGGCTAGGAGAGCAATCTTTTCTTCATCGGTCATATATTGTCTCCAAAACAAAGGGCGGCGATGAAGCCGCCCATATGTGCTCTCTTACGAGAAAGTAATATCAAATACAGCTTGAGGATACAGAAGACCGTTCATGAAGTTGGATTCAACTTTCATTTGGATCAGATCGTCTTCGTCGTTCAGACGTTCCCAGTAGTAACGACCAGCGGCCCGCTTGTTGACCGAGCTAAACTTGTTAGCAGGAGCGTAGTAGGTCTTGAACATACCACGAACACCGGTAGGCAGGGCGATACCAGCATCATCATCAATCCACTGAGTGAAAGTGCCATCCGGCGAAGTGTAGCCACCAGCGCCTACGTCGATGAAACGGATACCCCAGACAACAACTTCTTGGAAAAAGGTGTCATAACCTTGAGCTTGCTGAGCAGTACCAGTCAGGAGACGGCTCAGATCTTGGTTGTAGTATTTGGTGACTTCAGTAACGAACGGGTTGGTGATAACTGCGTTGAACAGGTTAGTACCAGCCAGAATTACCAGTTCACGATAACCACCACGAGTAGGGGCAGTACGCAGAGCCAGCTTCATTGCTTTAACAATGTTCGATACAGCAACACGAGGATCGTTAGCGCCAGTCAGTGGGATTTCGAAGGTCTGACGAGTAACACCCATTTCTTCGTAGAAGTCAATGGTATCGCCGTAGCTAGTAGCCAGAGTGCCACTAGGAGCATAGACAGTACCAAACTTCAGCAGTTGCATACGGGCAGCTTCGTGTGTGTCATCAAATGCACCATTCAGAGCAGCCAGTTTCTCTACACGAACGTCCATCACTTCTTCAAGGCCAGCAGCCTCAAGGATGGTATCAACTTTAGCAACACCATCAATGTCTTGAGGCTTGATAGCATCGAGCAGTTGCATGTTAGGGATAGAAGCTTGGATGAAACCTTGTACTGGACGGCTTACCAGAGTATCAGGCTTAGCTTCCCAGTTCTTATCTTTTACCAGATGGTTTGCATACGTGGAACGTTGAATCTCAATTTTCTTTTGAGTAACGTATACATCTTCAAACACAGCCAGTTGATCGAAGATGCCTTGGTTACGTGGAATCTCTACCAGAATGTCGGTAAGTTCAACGTATTTGCCTTGGCTCAGACGATCAATATTCTTGTCAATAATTAGTGCCATTATTCTCAATCCTTCTTTAAATTTGTATTGAGGGCTTTTACACCCTCGTTATTGATTGTCTGATTCTTATACGGTAAGGTCAGAAACATCATCCAGAACAACTACGCCCTGATTGCCCAGCAACTCTTTGAGGACAGAGAAGTCATCACCAAGTTGAGTGCCGTGTACTTGCTTGAGGTAGTATTCTTTAACACCAGCTACTGCACGCTTAACGATGATTGCATTGTAACGGTCAGCTACGATTGCACGCGGAACGAAGTCAGCAGCAAAGCCGTAGTGGTTACCGAAGACAACACCGAACTCATTGTCAGGGACAAGAGCGGCAGCGGCAGTGACAGCAGCCCAAGGAGCATCTTTAGCCAAACCCTTAGCACGGAAAACTACAGTGCCAAAAGGGATAGCAGCACTGGCAGCCGGCGGGGTAATGTTTGCATCTTCGTTGCTGAAGTTGTGATCTTCATGAGCAACTACCAGATCAGAAGCACGCTTCTGGAGAGTAATATTGGTGAAAGCCATTAGTCAGGTTCCTCTTTACTTATTTATTTTGATTTGTAAAACGCTATTACTTGTTAGTAAAACGTTGACGAGCATGAGCTACACCAGCCTGACGGATGGCATCCACACTGTCGTGCTCAGCGACAAGTGATTCTTGTTCAACACCCTCACCACCAATAGCTTTAAAGGCTTCAGCCCGAGCTTGTTTGGTAGCAGCGTATTGAGAAACGATAACGGAGAACGAAGCATCATCCAGAGAGGACAGAGCAGCGTAAGTTGCTTCTACTTGATCTTCTGCCAACACATCCTTCAGAGAAGCCATGCGTTGATCAACCTTAGCTTGAGCAGCTTCTTCAGCTACACGTTGTGCTTCAGCTTTAGCAAGCTCAGCAGCAGCTTTATGTTCTTCTGCAAAGGCTTGCAGAGATTCCAGTTTGCTGGTAAGTTCACCTACAGAAGCTTGCAGAGTGTTTACTTGTTCAAGGGAGGCAATCAGAGCAGCTTCCTTGTCTTGCAGCAGAGCTTCTTGCGTTTCAGCAAGGGCTTGCAGTTCTTTAAGTTGGGACATCTCAGCTTTATCCTCTTTGTTGAAAAATTTAAATGCACGATTTTTGGACTGGTCGCCCATAACATTCACCTCTAGGTTTTTCTGGGCTACATCAGCCAAATATTCATAAAATTCCTCAGCAGTCATCACACCATCGGCTAACCCAAGTTGGATAGCTTCTTGCGAGAGAAATACGTTTGCTTTGGTGTCTTTAACAGCTTGAACTGTCATATTACGGTGTTCAGCAACATGAGTAGTAAAACCTTCGTAAAGCATGTCCACTTGCTCTTGTAGTCGGTCAAGGAAGTGTTCAGCAAAGTTACCCTCTTTATCAAAAGGAATCTTTTCCTCTCCTGCGTGAATAAACAACCTTTCAAATCCGTTCATTTCCAGATTTTTAGAATTGTTAATCAACTGGATAAGGACACCAACACTGCCTACTTGCGAGTCTTCAGACATATAGATTTCATCTGCAACTACAGACCAACCATAACTAGCCGAAGCTGACATACCGTCTACATAACAAACAAGATTAATCCCATTTTCGTCTGCAAGTTTACGAACATAGTTTGCACTGTCCATCATTCCGTGAGCTTCACCGCCACCAGATGAGCAAATCATTGCAACTGTTTTAGCACCATACGACACATAAGCTTCCATCTGCTCTTTAAGCATCTCATAGCTTGTACCGCCACAAAGTGCTTCCCAACCAGTGGTCTTGTAGGTCAGGGGGCCATCAATATAAAGGATGCCAGTTTTCGTATCTGGGTTGTACCCGTGGGAAATACGTTCTTGAACAAGATCATCTTCATCATCCTGTTCAATAGCTTTAGGAACTACATCAGCATTACCTTCAATACGCTTATTAACGTATTCCATAATACTACCAAAGCTATTTGGTTCAATTAAGTGTGGGGTATTTACAAGAGACCCCTTCAATCTCACAAGAGAATGTTTTGCCATAAAGGAGTCTCCTTATGTATTTGCTGTGTTTGCAATAGAGGCGTCACCAGATTCACCAGTTCCACTACCATTGGATGAGGGTAACCCCGATTCCATTCCACCAGAGGCCTCACTCGTGAAGTTTGACATGATGCGTCTAAGCTCCTCTGTGGGCATATCGTCCGGGACTTGGTAATCTACACCTAGAGCTTTAAGAACAAAGTTAACTGTCTGGGGTACTACGGGTAGCATACCGACAGCAGCAACGCGCTGGATAAAAGATCCCTTATCTGCAAGTGTTTCAGAGTTTGGAAGTTCATAATCAAAGTAAGGCAAGTCACCATCAAGTGACCATCCATTTTGTTGAAATAGTGTTTTGACTAGTTGGTGGTTAAACTGATCTTTTATTTCATTAAGAACACTCTTAACCGCTACTTCAATTTGAAGCATCTTGTTATCAGAGAGACTGTAAGATCCTCCATTTCCGCCCATACTAAGAACGTCAGAGAACAAACCAACTTGAATTTCACGAGTGAGGCGTTGGATAATTGCTTCAACGTCATAAGACTTGGTACCAGAGATATTTTTGATTTCAAAATCAAACATCTTGTTGCCATCTTGGTCAACAAGCATTGGAAGAATGAAGCCACTTTGTTTTGCTTGGTGGGCGCGTTCCATCATCTTCTGATACATCTGGAAGGATTTCTTACGATCTTCGTCAGCATCTTCTACAAGATACTCAGGAGGGAGGTAAAGAATCTTAAATGCGTTGTTGTCTTGAGCTGTGCCAATAATCTCCGACTCTTGAAATGCCTCTAGAAGCTTCCACGCCGACCACACTCCCTGTAATGGTGATGTGCCATAAGGGTTACTATTCTCAGGGTTCAGGCGACACAAAATAAACTTTTTGCGAGGAATCCACTTAACATCTAATTGCTGTGTGGCAAGGGGAGCGAGACCTTCAAAAGTTAATGCATTTTGTGTATCCGTGGGATAAATAGCTTTCTGATAAAAACCAGCTAAGGTTCGGCCTTTGTCGTACCATTCAAACCGATCTACACTGCCCTGACTACGAACCTGTAGCGCTTCAAGACCTACAAGACCATCATCATATTTACTACCGTACTTTTTATTACGGAAACGAGGAACAATTTCAAGAAGTGAGAATCCATAGTGGTTCATGCTGGCAGCATCTTTAATTGCTGATTTCCAGCTGTGCTCCATATCACTCATAACTTGATTTAGGAAGACTGCCTCGGCTTTTGCATTTGGGCGTGCAGACCCTTTTGGAATCTTTACAGTCCACTCCGCTCCGGCAACCTTCTCTTCAACGTATCTAAGTGCAGGAGCAATAGCTTGGTGAAGGGCCATCTTCTTGTACGTGTGATATGCCCTGGGCCACAAAAGCTCTTTGGCACACTCATCAAAAACACGACCACCAAGAGTTACCAAGCCTGTATATCCTGTAGCTCCGTAAACAATTGGTGGTGCTTTTTCATCACCTTTCTCTAAGGAGAGGGTTGGCGATGTAACATCTCCTTCTGCCATATATACTCCTTAAAGGATTAAAAAGCCCTCAACGAGCTTTATCAAAAGGTGTTTTATTTTGCATGTTAACGGCTGTTAAGCCACTAGACATATTTGGGATGTTGATGCGAGAAGCTAGTGTAGAAATTGCATCAGAACAGCAATCCGGGATATCATCGTGAGATGACTCACCTGCCTTTCTTTTGCCTGTAAAAGCTTCTAACTCTTTATAAACAAAGTTGTTGTCGCATTGGATATTGTTCTCTATATCAGTACCACATCCTTTTAAGAATGTGACGTGTCCATTCATTGCAAGAGACGAGAAAGGACGGAACCGATCTAATTTACTACCAGAAGCCCGAAGTGTTCTAACTCTATAACCACACTCAGAAAGAGCCCTTGTCAACAGACCTGTAGCTAATTTGGCTGATGCACCTGGATCTAAAGGGACAATGATTTCAGTTCCGTAACCATCTCTTAGCGCGTTCTCAAGTATGAACTTTTCCCAGTCTCCGGGGAGGATACGGGTTTTCAACACTTCATGAACAAAGTAGTTTCCATTTTTCAATTTACTAAGCTTTGCACATGCTGTATAGTCTGGCGAAGGGTTTGAAGCTGACTTCAAAGTACCAGCAAAGTCATAAGCTCTAACTGTTCTCACAATTTCGCAAGCTGGTGGCTCCTCAATCTCTTCTTTACACCACTCTCTCTGAAAGAATGTGCTGCCAGTCTCGCGTGCTGTCCAATCTCCTAAAAGGAGGCGACGCCTCTCTACGTCTGGCATTGCTTCAAGCGAGGCAAGATATTCTGGTTGATTTTCGATTAACCAAGGATTATCATAAATTGTACCAAGGATGACTTGAAAACTGAGCGGTTTGACTTGCTGAGGGTGGTCAGGTGGAAGATTTGGTTTGCCGTACTTGACAATCATCTCTTCTTTAGAATCTCCCCAAAATATTACGCCATCTCTTCGCAAAATCCACCGAACCTTGCCGTTCTTTTCTGGGTCAGGGAGGCCGTAATTAGGACTAGTTTCGTCGTAGAGCCACCATTTGACCCACTCAAACAAAAAGCTGTCTGGATCAGGGTTACATGAGAGCCAGATCGAGGGATCCATCTTAGCTTTTGTACGAAGACGGGAGATTAGCCACCAAATATGAGATTCAGCGGCATGAGAGGCTTCGTCATAAAAGACGTTACTCAACTCCAAGCCATGGTATAACTGTCCAGCCTTATCATTCTCATAATGGGAGAATGAAACTGAAGCTCCTGAACTAAACTGTATGCGCTGATCTTTTAGTTTAATCTTAATATCATCTACTTGAGAATAGAGGTGAACAGCAGCATCGAAAAGACCGCCACTTTTCATAATAGCAGTAGAGTTCTTACGAATGCAAAACCCTCTATAAAGAGGGTCATTCATCCACCTCAAGTGTCTCATAATTCCGATGGTGCTTTTTGCGCAGCCGGCAGCTCCACCAGCAACGATAATGCGGGAGTCGCTAACGAGGACGTCTCTTTGGAAGGCCGACTGGGGGGCCACAATCGGCTTTTCAGACATTATTACTAAGCTCCTTAAAAATTTCTAGAAGTTGATCTTTACTTTCTAGAGTTGCACACTCTGTCCAACCTGCAAATATTTTGTTAGGGATATATCTAATACTAGATTCTCTAATATACTTCAGAGTTTCCCTTTCAAGCAATGCGGCCTGAATTGCTGTAGTATTAACAACTTCTAGAACTTCAAAGTCTAACCCCTCTTCCTTGTAGTGAGACAACCTTCTTTTAAAAGAGGAACTTATTCCAACTTTAAGAAAACATTCAAAGTTGTCATTAAGTTTTAATAAGTACAGAACAGCGGGCGAATTTGCAAGCTTAGGATCTAGTTTGCAGCGTTCCAGATAATCCCAATGTTGTTTTGCAGCCCTCTCCTCAGAAGAACATTTCGGACATTTACTACCTAACATGTGAATATCAGGCCTTTGTAGAAATGTGCCGTGAGAAGGACATCCAACTTTCACATGGATACGTACGTCCTCATAGACAACTTCTGAGTAATCATACCTATCACCATGTTTCTCTATAGAACGGCGAATAAATTCTTCTTCTCTATTACTAAGAACGGACTCTCTGCTACATAAAGGACAACCCAAACCGCCTAAATGAGTCTTAGGTCTTTGCTCAAAATCTCCATGTACTTTGCATGTAATAGTAACAGGTTCTGTAGGACTGATGAAATCCACTTTAGAGTAGTCATACACATTAGAATGTAGAATCTCAGATTTTACTATAAAAGTTTCAAGGGTATCAGCCCTACTTTCAACTCCACAACGCGGACAACCGTTTCCTGTTAGATGATTAGCAGAAATTTGTTTAAACTCTCCATGAGTCTTACACAAAATAGTTACATGTTTTCGAGAACTCTCAAAGCAAGTGAGAGAGTAGTCATATTTGTCACCATGAACTTCTTTAGCTTTACTAATAAACCCCTCTGTTGCACTTTTGAATCCAGCATCATATGATTTTTTAGAGACACACCCACAAGAAACGTATTCTTTATTACGAAGTCGTTCATGATAAAGAATAGCAGTCTCTCCACATTCACAGGAGCATTCCCACCTAGGCATCTTCCTCCCTTTAGGAGTTTCAGTAGGTTCAGCTTGCTTTACAACAGTAAGCAAACCATAGACATTACCAGCAAGGCTAGGCAAAGGTCTAACAGTTTTTGGTGGCTGACCAGTCCGCATCTTACGAGCCGTCTCATCTCTGAGACACCCACAACTTCTGACTCGTTCACCTGTAAGGCTATCAGATCGGACTTCGAGAGTTTTATTTCTGTCGCACGAACATTTACACAACCAGTACTTACGAACCCTTCCGCCAGGAGAAGTCTTGTCCTCGGCTTTTTCAATAACTGTGAGACGTGAAAATACATCTCCGATACTAATATTCATTAATTTTACCTCTTACTAGGTGGAATAGGTGTGGACTATCTTGCTGAGTAAGCAACAAGAAGGGCTTGCAATCCCGTGTCATCCACATAAAGTTTTAAAGAGAATTCATAAGAACTAAATCCTCAATAAATTCTCTCTATACATTTCATAGTATACTAAATAATAACTGCCTTGTCAAGCCTTTATAACTTAAAAGCCTTAAATTTATTGACTTTCAGCTACTTTATCCAGATACTGCTTCAACATCTGTGGACGATTCCGCCCAGTAATACCTTGGGACTGCTTAAGTGCCTTTTTAAAGGTGTTCCAATCAAGATCCTCAAGCTGCTCTTTAGTCCAGGGTTCACCTTGATCATTGGTAGCCAGAGAATTATCAGCTTCGCCTTCATCCTCATCATCTTTATCTTCTTGCTCTACAGAGAAATTAGAAGCAGCTTGGGTGGAACTCTCTGCTTTCTTAGCCTCTTTCTTTTCAGCCTTCTCTTTTTCTTTACGCTGTTCTTCCAAAGCTTTAGCAAACACTTCTTTCTTCTTATGATCGAATACACGGATTTGAGCAGAAGGCATAGGAGGCTCATCAGCTTCTACTTCAAGATACACAGTGTAAGGAAACTTCATATGAGCGAAAGTGCCTTCTTTCTTTACAGCACCAAGCTTACCAAGTTCCAGCAGGTTATCAACTACGTCTTGACCAAACATATCTTTGCTGGTCAGCAAGATTTCATATTTCATTATTTATTCCTTATTAATTAAATGGGTCAGCAGGTTTTGCAATAGCACGGACGAACCACATAAAACCTTCTTGCAGTTTAGTTTTAGCTAGTGCTAAAGAACGGGGATCAACGCCTTCAATTTCAGAAATTTGTTTAAACAGGGCTCCAGTATCAACTTCAAGAGACTTGATTGAGTTCATCCCATCAATTTCTGATTGAGAAAGATCACGATAACCTTTAATCATTTTATGTTGGTTTTCCATATTTATTCCTCAATGTAAAATTCTGGGTTTTTGTTTCTTTATTTCAAACCAATCCGACCAGACAGAGGTTTTGCAGCATTTAAACTTCCAGTACCCGTCTGAATACATGATATCGATTTTGATATTATCCATAAGTCTTCACCGACTATTAATTGCATTCCAAAGCATACCACCGGGCTTCAATGCCTCTTTAAGGGTTTTCTCTGTTGCAGATTTAAATTCGGTTGTTACCATCACAGGATCAATATTAATCTCAGTTTGCTTCAAAGCTGTAATCTCAAGCTCAAGAAGAGCTACCCTGCTTTCTAATTGTGCAATTTGCCACTCAAGTCTTTCAATTGTTGATTGCATATCTTGCCTCAATGTTTAAGGGAAGTTTCTACCAAGTCCATGCTAAAGTTCTTAGGAGCTTCTGCTTCCAAAGATTGATTTTCTTCTAGAGTATCAGCATTCTTTTCATTCTTCTCGCGAATACCGAGGATAGCCATCTCTTCACGAAGACATGTATTGTTGTAAGACTCAATTGCCTTGATAACAAACTTAGCAACATCAAGACGACTCTTATCCAGATCGACAGTTTTGTCTTTATTCTCAAGATGCTCTTTAATTACATCAGCAGCCACTTGCTCAAGCTCATAAAGCTTACTAAGAGTGTTACGCATCTTACTGCGAGGCTTTGCATTAGCCTTCTCTGTGCCAGCTTTTGGCCGTCCTTTTTTATTAGGACAATGACCTTTAGGCCAAGCTGTACTTGGTAACTTCCTACCGCTCTCTGTGTAGAGAGGTTCACTTACATCATTATCTTCATCACTCATTCTTTCATTCCTGCTTTATTGTTCCGGGACATAAAAGAATATTAACATGATTATCTATGTATTGTCAAGCTTTAATAGGCAGTTTCTATTATTGTAGGCAAGAAAAAGCCCCACACAAGGTGGGGCAAATATTTGGTTGTCATTTATTGTTATGACATATCAATGGAGTACAGATAGCTCTGCTTCCAAGGCGCTTGATATGTTTCATATTACAGGGAAGTCGCACGGTATTGTTAGTTAACGAATCAAATCGCTTCATGTCCAATGTCCTTAAAGCTTTAATCTCTAAGGCCGCTTCCGATAAATAGTGTACTCATTTATCCGTCCAAAGGTGGGTGGTCTAGTACACAACCAGTATCCACATCGTCTTACGCTGTAAAATTCATTGCCCCGTTCAACACCCGTCTACGAGGAATTACTAACACGTCTGTCAGCTTCAAGCCCCTTAAAGGGAATTAAACAATCAGCGTCCCGATTGAGTGGTGTTTGGAACTCCGTAGAAGATTTGAACTTCTAACCTATAGTTTAGAGGACTACTGCTCTATCCAGTTGAGCTAACGGAGCACTTTTAAGTAAAAGCAAATCTATTTTTAATACCAATAGAAGCTAAAAATTTACAAACAGTTTTAAAGTCGTCTTCTGCATCGTCTGTTTTAATCCACTCACCTCCAACAGATTTGCTGGAAAGTAAATTTAGAGCTACCTTTTCTGCTTGCGCTGGGTGCTTTAGAATTAAATACTTAACTACCCTAAAATCCCTATGCGGTGAACAAATCTGATAAGAATTCAATCTTGTCTCTACGTCCTGAGAATAACCAATCTTAACATACCCCTTGTGACTATTACTCTCTATAAAATAGAGATAGCCTATAGAAGAACTTTTACCGTGCTTGAAAGAGTATAGAAGTACAGAAGCAAGTGCCCTTTCATACGAGTCTACAGTAGCTTGTTTATAAGCTTTTGTACCTACAGCAAAAGGAGAATTTCCTTTACTACCTTTAAGCCTTTTATCATTGCTAATTTTATCAAAGACTAGACTGATCAGCTCATCCTCTTCAAGAATCTTACCCTCAGCAATTCCTTCAACAACGGCAATCTTTTCGTCTCTATTGTTCTTTGCGACTTTCAAAGTTAAACCCCTTATTTATGTTAATATAGGGGTAATAATAATCTCGCCAGAGTACGCTGTCAAGTCATTTAATTAGAAATAAAAAGATTATCCTACAAATAAAACACCCTTTCCACAGGAGCTTACGCTACAACACATGGAAGGGCGGCTTCCTTCTCTGCATCACCTGACTAACTGAGGAGAGGGCAGTTAATCAATACATCAACAGAGAAGAATGCTCTAGAATTCGTGGGAGAATACTCATATCTTTTCTTCTCCCTTATGCGTACATTTTAACATTGTTTCTCTATTATTGTCAATAGCTTAAAGATCATCATGTTCGTCATTCATCTTATTTTCCTTATTCAGCAGTCCACTTCTTAAAGCGAGTAGTACCAGTGCTGGTAAGGGCTTCATGAGCGTATTCAAAACGAAACGGATGAACTGGATTATCAATATCCTCAAACTCCAATTCATTCTCAGAAAGCCAGATATCAGCCTCAATATCAATCAGACGAATCATTTCTTCAATCTCAATATCTTCTTTAGTTTTCATTATAATTCCTTATTCTTTTGTAAAACGATAACCAACCCACCACAGATCGATACGTGAAAACCAACGACCTTCATTTTGCCCTACAAGACATAGACGGATCATTCGGTTACCCTCTTCAAGCTTAATTTTTGTAATCTTCATATTATTCCTTAATTTCTATTTATATAATCACTTTATATCTTTTTATTAATTATGTCAACAAATTATTTAAGATTATACAAAGCAAGCTCAGAAAGATTCTCTTCATCAATATCGTCATCACCAACTGACCAGAGCGATGTATCGTCTTCTACACAGAAGAACATCACTTCATCACCAATTGTGATGCTCTCCATTTGATTGTCTCCGAAAAGCATATTAGTCATATTTTGTTTTCTCCTTTACTATAAAAAGTTTTTCAACACCTTTCTTGCTTCCAGTATCTTTAGTTAAAGAGTTATTGACCTCTTTTGACCACACACATTCAAACATATCCTCTGGCATCCAATACTCTGAAATAAATACCTTATGTCCTTCTTTGTGACGATCTAAACACCAATCATAAAACTTTTCATGATCAAAGTCGTCTTTATATTTTGTTGTACCTAAATAAGGCGGGTCACAATAAATTGTAGCTTTACCACAACGACTAAAATCAATATTAAATACAGATTTATTTTGGAAGTGAACACCAAGTAGGTTCTTTTGCTGTTTTACTAAACTTTCATAAGACTTACGACTTTGTTCATTTTCATTAAACTCTTTAAGTTTAATGTCTTCTTTAGTTCCTGCAATATCTCGACGATAACCACCAAACCACTTGCCGCCGAAAGACATTGCGAACCCCACGTAACCTGTAAGTGGTTTATTCTGATCTTTATTTGCACGAATGTCTGAATACTTTTCTTCGGTAATAAGATTATCTGGCAACCAACCCTTACTTACAGCTTGCCACATAGCAATAAGATATTCATGTACATCACAACCTAGACGTTTAGGAGCTACTTCTGGGGGTACTTTATCAAGCATATTAGCGCCACCAACGAAAGGTTCTACATACCACATATCCGGTTTGTGGTCTTTAAGAATAATCGGAAGAAGCTCTTTTGCGTGACGTGCTTTTGATCCCATATATTTCATACTTTGACTCCTTTTTCTTCATTCATAAATCCAATTCTCCTCTACTGTGTATTTACCAGCGTGTGCTTTTTCATAAGTTTCCCATTTCCATTCTACTCTGTCAAGAGATTTTGAAAGCTCATTCATTTGCAGGTAAAATGAGTATTCACTCGCTTCCTCCCAATCTCGGAGGAAATTGGCTGTTTGTTCACTTTTACATACCCAAATAGAACGAAAGGATTCTCCGGGATGATAGCACATTACTTCATATATTTTATCAGCTCTCATTGCAGAAGCTTCCTATATTCAAGATAATCAATAACACCTTGACCAAACTCTAGACTAACATTAGCTCCGTCAACGGCCATCCAAGGTTCCTCTGTTTCCCTATTTCTCCAAAGAATATTATAACCCTCCATACCATCTGTATGCTCAACAAACATATTTGCTGATTTATAAGGTGGTAGCTTCTTCTCAGCCCAAAGAAATCCTATCATCCATTCGCTGTATTCATACTTCTTTCTTTTAAACATCTTATTCCTCCAAAAGTTTATCCTGCTGTTCACCACACCATTGATAATAATCCATAAGTAAATCTTGTGCAACCTTTATTTTCTCTTGAATGTGTTCAGGAGCAGAATCAAAGACAGGGTGATTTACAAGGCTTGTTTCAATAAATTCTGCCATCATAAATGCACGGTCAAGGGACTCATGAAGATGATATTTGTCGAGTTTGTTCATTTTAAACCCTCCACCACGTTTGGTAATCAGCTTCTGTCATATGACCACTGTCTTTGTATTCTGAACGAACAAACTCTACGGCAGTTCCATCTACAAGTAAATCTTTATGCGCTTCACAAGCAAACTGAAGCTTTTCTTCCTTCATATCACAGCGAAGCTTGGTGTTTCGATAGATAGCGTCTACTTTAGCTGGTTTACAGAAGGAACAATATTTCATTCCATCCTGGCGTTCTTTAGATTTGATTTTTCTCATTGCACCTCCCACTCTTCAATAGAATACTGATAAGCACTATCGAAATCATAAAATTCCTCTGGCCCTCTGATAGATATAAGATAGCTCAAAGCATCATGGTAAGACTGAAAGATTTTAGAAATGTGCTTTCCTTGCCATCTTTTCTCAATTACTACGAATACTGTTTTCATATTATTTCTCCTGTGCACTATTAGTCATTTATCACAACCATCAACGTCGCAGTTGGGCCAATTGAAGCAACCTAAGTGGCGAACATGATTGTCCGAAAACTTTGGTTTGTCAATTACTAAGATTGGTGTAGAGCCTCTAACTTCTGTTAAGTACAATGTCAATCCACATTCATCTAAAAGTTTTCTAAAATTCTTAAAAGAGTAGTCTGTTATCTCCGGTGAAAGTTTACAAAGGTGTTTAATAACCTTCTTGTCAACATCTTCAGCAATAATCTTCACGTCTTTCATACTTTCTAAATTAGGCTTACATGACAAATCATAATCCAACTTTTTGTTATAAACACCTTTGTCAATATTCTCTTGAATCAGCCGTGATTCAAGAATGTGAGCTTCAGTCTCTAGAAGTCCCTCCCGGTATTTCACAACCGAAATTTCCTTCCCTGCATGAAAATCACGATTCAACTCAGAACAAGAGCTTTTACCGCTGTCGCAGTGGTTGAGTCGCTTTCCCTTACCTTTGCCAATATACTTCAACTCTCCGTCTACGAAAGCTTGATAAACATAATAAACCTTCTGATACTCATCGCTTAAAGGTTTATTGATTTCTTCAAAATTAATTTTAGTACTCACGCAACTCTCCTCTAAAAAGTAACTCAATATTATTTAGAGCATTATTAGACATGATAATAATCCTCCGTGAAAACAACACCAATCAAGTCTTCCTCTGTGTATTCAGGAATACCCTCATTTACAATCTTAGCAACACCTTTGCGTTTAGGCAAGGTCTTTGGTGCAATCTTATCATATATAACACCAGATTCGACCGAGACGTGCTTACCCCCTACTTTGTTCGTTAGCTCAATGTCTGTCACCACTTCTCGGTAATACCACTGAAGATGAGGACTTACGTTCTTCTTCCTCAGAAGCTCAGCTCTCAATGCTCCGTGATGAACAAACAAACCAAGAAGTCGTGTTGCTGTCTTGACTTCAAGTGAGCAGAATCTGGCAATGGTGGCCTGTGTTTCGTAGTGTTCGCTCTTAAGATTATTCAAGAAGAATTTATTCTTGTCAAGCATATAAACATAAATCAGCTTCGCAGCTGGTGTCAGTTCCACCACAAGTTGTGGTTCTGTCTTGCTGATAAATCCGCTTGCCATTAAGAAATCTTTTGGTACTTTACAGTATGATTCTAAATTCATTTCTACCTCAGTATTTAAGTTGTTTACAGTTAAAGTTTAATTACTCCTTATCTTCTTTCTCAGGCTGACTAAAGTCTTGTATTTCTTTTAGTTTCGCTAAACATTTAACAATGTAAGCCTGTCTACTTTTACCCCCTCTATTTTTATCCAACCACTCTAAGATTTCAAAAGGCACTTTCAGTTCCATATTCACTCCTAAGAGATATTTTGTCTGTTACTCAATTCTTTCTCATTGCCTTTGGCTTGCACCAAGAAAATGATAGAATCAAGAGCTTCAAATACACAATACTATAGTCTTAGGCACAAAGCAAGGCTTAAGATCTTGCACCTATCAAATAATAATTAACACAAATCTAGGATTTTGCTTTTGATCTTTTACGCTTCGCTGTGGTGCTCAGCCTATAGAAGAGGAGCGATAGCGACGACAAAAGCCTTTTCTCGTTTTTATTAATTATTTATTCTTATTGTATTCAGTCTTAATATTAAGACAATTTGTCTCTTAGTATAACGGACATCCTACCCGTTACTGTGCTATTTCTGTAAGACATCTTGTCTCTTACTCACAACCACTTTAGAAGTGTAGAACACACCAACCACCCCTGTCAACGCCCATCATCAAAGAAAATTCTTCAAATTACTGCTTGCTTTCTAGCACCTACCTTGCTACTATGGAATCTGAGAGGCAGAGTGGGTCTGTCTGGAGGATCTTCTGAGTGGAGGTGACTGTATGAAAACTTAATAGAGGGAAAATGAAATGTCAGAAAGAAAGGGTAGGAATATTATTTACAAACGCATTGATGTACCGCAAGGTATGGCGTATACCTGCTTTTACTGCGGATCAATTGCAATGGAGGAAGATCACGTACCTCCAGTGAGCAGGATTCATGATTACAGGGCTTTGTATGATAAGCATCCGCCGTTATTGGTGCCATGCTGTTCTTGGTGTAACAATAAGCTAGATGCGAGCTTACAGAAGGACATCTACGAACGATTTGATGCTTTGAAGAAGATTCTAGTAGCCCAGGCTGGGTATTATCTTGCTCGTGGTGAATTGTGGACTAAGGAAGACATTAAATACGGGGAATTTACAGGACGCTACAAGCGTATGATGGAAGCTATTCCCGATATGGCGAAGAGTTATAAGGATAGATTGGACTGGGTTCACTGGCCTGTCACGATTGATGGGTCAATTGTTGAAAAATCGGAGAGTGTTATGTCTTTTAAAATTAATGGTAAAACGTTTACAAGTTTAGATTATGTGTATGAGCATGCGAGGAAGGTGGATAAAATTCCTAATAAATATCTTGAAGCTGTGCTTGAACTTTTGGGTTTGACTAGGATAGAATATGCCTACCGTATCTGTAAGACCAACCCTATCAAAAGTGAAGCTCAGATGAGGAAGGTCATTGAAGATATCAAAGAGGAGCTACAAGCAACGGCTGAAAAATGAATCCGCGAATATTTCTTTTGACTGATCGTGCGTTAGAAGTGCTCCTAGGAGGCTTTAAATTGATTCCTGGGGTATTTTCAAGACTGAAGTCAATTAGCTGGTTAATTTTTAGAAGCTAACGTGTAATACAACGCAAAATAGGAGGTTGAGTATGAAAGTAATCTTTGAAGTGGAAATGTCCGACGTTGTTCTGAACAAAGAGAAGACTGTGTATAATCACATTCATTGGGACTTTAAGAAAAATAAGTGCGGGATTACTCATCTGAAAGAAATCTATGACGATGTGAGTGAAGAACCTGAGTATGAGTTTTATAAAGGTGATGAGTTGTTTGCCTACGGTATTGGAGACCCAATGGTAAAAGATAAGCAGGGATGTGGTGGTGTATTCATTTCTGTGTGGATCTATAATGCAAATCATATTTTATGGCGAGCCTGAACATGAAAGTAAAAAATTTGATTGAAAAGCTACAAGAATGTGATCCAGAGGGCGACGTTCTTGTAAGAGACTATAGAGGTTATTGGTCTGTTGGAGCATGGCAAGATTTGGTGAGTGTAACTGAAGAAGAATTTGAAGACGGATTGACAGAGGTCTTCCTAGAATGAAGACGCATACACCAGATCAGTCTTCATGGATGGGCTACATCTCAAGAGTAAAAGAGAAAATAGGTAGACAACTATCTGAGAAGGAGTATAGCATGCTGATGCAATCTTATATTCACTCAACGTCTATTGAAGATATTGTTAAAAAATTGGAGGAGAAATAATGGAAAACTTGTATAAAGTGTATATTGATGGTAAATATTATGGGTGTGTATCTGCCGATAACCGCTACGCTGCGGCTGATATAGCAATTGAGAAATTTCCTGTAAAGATTAGCAGCAAGCTGGATCTGGTCAAGGCTTTTACGGAAGAAAATAAATGACAACTAAAATTCGATATGTCTATAATAGCTTCACTCTTGGTTGTGAATGTTGCTCAGATTCTGTCAACTACATAGAGATATTTGATGATAATTTGTATCAGGATATTCCTTGTTATGAGTGTCTCTCAAATGAAGATGAACTAAAAGAGTATATGAAAGAATATCATCCGGATATTTTGGAATATGAAATTGCAGATGATTGTGAGTGGTTTTAACAAAGGAGAAATAACATGAGTGCAACAACTGGTGCTGTAGTAAGTAGTATGGTGGCTATTCAAGCTGCACAAAATGAACGTATTGAGAAACAACGTTGTGAGGGTGTATTGTACAGCTACGAACCACAATATGCTTCTCAAGCACAGATGCAAGACTATGCTTATTGTGTTCAAAAGCTTTATCCTGAACCAATGAATCATACAGAAAATATGGTGGCGAAAGGTTGTGTATTGGTTTTACTTATAGCTTTTGTAGTTGGTATTATTTATGGTTATAAGAAAAGTAAGGATGTCTGTGGGGATTGGGTTGATGTTGTCTTATGGGCTTTCCTAGTACCAGCATGTGTTGGACTATTTATGTGTTTTCTAGGATTGCTCCTAACTAGTATTGGATTCTTGTTTTCATGAACATCCCAGACGAAGATTTAAAGAAGATCCTTGCATGCATTCAAAGATTAGTATATTCTAAGGGTGTCTTAACAGAAAAAGACAGAGAAGTGATAGAAATTATTAATGAGATTGTAGGAGATGATAGAAATGAATGATGAATTCAACTGGAAAGAGCTTCAAGGGAAATCTTTGCTAATCAGTTTTGGAGAAGATATTGATTGGCAAGATAACAATGGTGTAAAAGTGGAGACAGCAATTGGATTTGACAAAGTGAGTGGGAAGTATTATGTTCTTCACCAAGACAAGAAATTTCTGAGGAAAGACGAGTGACAACCACAATAATCCTAATTCTCTACCTAATCATAGGATATGTAGTTGCATTTCTTTGCTTAAACGCTTATGATGAAGACGAGAGTGTAGAGAAAGACGTAGTGCCAAAAGGGATTGTCTGGGCATTAATCACAATCTTGTCTTTGCTGTGGCCTATAATGCTTATTAAATATTTGACTGAGAGGAAATGATATGAATAATCTTCGTTGTGAAGGTCTTTGTCAGAACGGTATTGATCGTTGTAAGAACCATGGAGTTGCTGTGAGAGTTTTCTCAGGCACTTCTGGTAATACCGCTATCCTTGAAGGTGGTTGGGAATTTGTCTATTGTGAAGAAGCCATTGAACTTGATATAAAAGAGGGATTTATTGTGGAGATTAAAGATGAATAAGATTGAACAAATTGTTCTGCAAGCCATCCTAGAAGAGAATGGGTTGAGTGAAGATGAATATAATCCTAACGAATCTTTTACTTCTAATGGACTAGAATCTATTGATATGGTGGAAACTCTGAGTGAGATTGAAGACCAGTTGGGAGTAGAATTAGATTTCCATGAGATTGATGTACATGAGGATAATTTTCATTCGTTGGTTAAATATGTGGAGGGGAAGTTGTGAGTGAATATGAACACTGGAAAGGCACACTAAAGCGTGTTATAGATAAAACAGCAGAACAATTATGTAAAGAGTATTATGGTGTCACTGAGTTAAAGGATTACTATAGTGACTGGGAAGATGCTCTGTCTGATCTTAGTTATAAAGACGGTTTTGTAATTATTGATGGTGATATTTATACGACTGATCTTCAGGAGCAACAAGATGTAGATGATTTCTTCGCCATCGGCAGCGCGGGTGAGCTTAATGAAGATGGAAGTATTTCTGTACATGTACGATTCTACAATGGTGGGTGTTCTTTGAATGATGCCCTTCGGTGTGCATTAGAAGATGCAGAATCTAAAGAGGAATGACAAATGATAAGCTTTGACACATACTTATCTGACACGGAGGGATTAAAAGCAATCAGAACATACCAAAATGAAACACTTACTACGGAGGATTATTTGATTAATGGAATGTATGTTAGATATTCTTATTTGAATGGCAGTAATTGGGTAGATAGGACGGTGATGGATGTTTGGGATAAAGAAGTAGAAGACAGCTGGTTTTATTAACTGAAGAAGGGGTAATTTAATGAAGCGTAATCAACATGATGTTGTAACTGCTCGCTGGGATAAAAAAGACTCTATTGGCCGAGTCGTTAAAGAGAAGTTTGAGCAAGAAGTAAAACCGCCTGTTCAGGCTAAGACTGCTGTACAAAAAGAGTTCCTTGCTGCACTTGCTCAGTACAAAGTCGTGGCGTTTGTAGCCCCAGCAGGGGTCGGTAAGTCATTTTTGACAATGTGCGAAGCTTCTGATTGGCTTAAAAAGGGCTTGATTGACAAACTTGTACTATCTCGTGCAGTAATTCCTATGGGACGTTCTCTGGGTATGTTGCCTAATACGCTTCAACAAAAGTATGAGCCATTCTTGATGCCGCTTCTTGAAGTTATGTGGAACCGATATGGTAAGTCTTATTACGAGAACTGTCTTGCGAATGGTAGTATTGAGCTGCTGGCGCCTGAGTACAGCAGAGGCCGGTCTGTCTCCGGATGCATGATCATTGACGAACTACAGTGCATGACTAAGGAAGAGTTGTATACTATGATCACTCGGATGGAGGAGAATAGTAAACTAATCTTGATTGGGGACGGCACTGGACTGCAAACTGATATTAAAGGTGAAAGTGGTTTGGACTGGTTGTGTAAGTTTGTTGAAAACAACCCAGAGCTTCAGGAACACATTAAAATCATTAAGGCAACAAGCGATGATATTGTCCGTAGTAATCTAACTAAGGCTATGGTCAAGGCTAAAGAAAAAGAACTAGGAATTAAATAATTGGAGGATACGTGGGAGTACTCAGTCAGATACCTTTTGGTAATAAGTATAGTAAATTAACAGTATTAGAGGAGGTTCAACATCTTAATCACCCGAATGGTAAGATGAAGAGAATGGTGAAAGTTCTATGTGAGTGTGGAAATACTGTAGAAAAGGCTTGGCAAGATGTCCGAGGACTGCAACAAAAGAGTTGTGGTCTTTGCCCAAGAGAGTCAACACTTAAGAATGACTATACTGGTATGACTTTTGGGAGGCTTACTGCCACTGAATCACATAGAACTTCAGAAGGCTTAAGGTGGAACTGTGATTGCTTGTGTGGAAACAAGGTACTTGTAAGACCGGCTCAACTGTCTAATAAGTCTATTTATAACTGTGGAAGTTGTGGTACACATTACGGAACATATTATTGGGGCCAAGTTTTTAAGAATAAAGAAGGCTCTTCAGTCGAACTCCTCGGAATAGACCGAAACGTTGTTTTACTTAGAGATATAGAAAGCAGAAACAATTTTGAAACACACTACAGCAACTTTGCCGACGGAGGATATTCTAATCCGTTCTTTCGTTCTGTAGCGGGTGTTGGTTATTTTGGTGTTGGAAAATTCATTGCAAAAGAAAAGGGTGCTGAAAGACACGTAAAAGAGTATGAAAACTGGAATAGTATGATCAAACGTTGCTATGTCCCTGCACAGAATTTAAACTCTTACCAAGATAAGGAGGTTTGCGATGAGTGGAAGTGTTTTCAGAACTTCGCGGCGTGGGCAGTTGAACAGGTTGGGTTTAAAGAGAAAACATGGCACTTAGAAAAAGATCTGCTAATTAAAGGTAATACTGTTTATAGACCTGAAGCTTGCTGTTACCTACCAAGAGAAATTAACGGGTTCGTTAAACGTAAACGGATGAATGACTTACCAATAGGAGTTGATATAGCTTATAAGTATGACGGGACGCCCTATTTTCGGACGCAGGCCCGAGAGGATGGTAAGAATGTCTGCTTAGGGAGTTTTAGTAGTATTGAAGATGCATTTGCGGCTTATAAAACACACAAGGAGGGTCTTGCTAAAAAGCTTGCAGAAAAGTATAAGAACATTATTGATCGTCGAGCTTACCAAGCTCTTCTGAAATATGAAGTTGAAATCACAGACTAAGGAGTAAACAATGAAAGAAGAAATGTTTCCACTAATCCCAGAGCAACAATGTCAAGTACTTCAAGAAACTTACACACATGTGCAGAATGTCTACGATATCATTCTAGATGAGGATATTTGTGAACCTAGCTACTATCGAGATGCATTCCATGTTCTCCGAACAGCACAAGAGCAAGATTTGGTTCGACTGATCATTAATAGTGATGGAGGGCATATGTCTTCTGGAGTAGCGTTCAGAAATGCCATCTCTGAGGCTAACTGTCCGGTGATTGCTGTTATCGAAGGGGCTTGTCATTCTAGTGCCGCAATGATTGCACTTTCGTGTGATGATATTGAAGTAAAACCATTTGCAAGTAACCTGAACCATAACGTATCATATGGCTCTGCTGGTACTGGCTCTGATATCAAGGCACATGTAGAATTTACAGCACGGCAAACTGAAAAATTTCTGCGGGAGGTTTACAAGCACTACTTGAGTAAACAGGAAATCGAGGAAATTCTTCAGGGTCGTCAATTGTGGCTAGATGATGAACAAATGCGGGAACGTTGGGCTCTCGTGCAAGAGATGCGAAAGCTTGAGTGGGAAGAGGAGCACCCTGAAGAACCATCAGAAGAAACCCTTGACACCACTTCCCTAAACAACTAAAATCAACACAACAAGGAGAGTAGCCCATTCTACTCTCCAATAAGGAGAAACAAATGCTTTATACTTTGATTATTATCACAGCTCTCTCAGGTTCAGATTATCGCTCCGGTGGTTCGGTTAACACAGAATCTATTCCCGGCTTCACTACAGAACAAGCTTGTGTGAATGCTTCTAAAAAGCTAAACTTTCCAACCACTTATCGAGACTTCCGAATCAGCTACTCCACCTCTTGCATTCCGATGAGTATTTAAGGAGAATTTATGACTACAGAAAAAGCACTTAGCTTCCTAATCAATAAAGCACTTGAATTGGGATATGACGAAATTCAAATCAACCCCTATGTTTCAGAACTAAAAGAGAAGGTTGAACAATTGGAAGATTGGGATGAAGAAAGCTTAATGGAGCTTTTCAATGAAATCTTCTGAGGACTAGTTATGACTAAACAAGAAGCTACAGAATATTGTCTTCTCCGTGCAGAACAACACGGGATTGATTATAATGAGGTGTTGCACAGCTATGATCTACGGATGCAGCTATCGCTGCGCTCAGATGATATGTTGACAGAAGAAGTGGTGGATGATATTTTTCAAGAATTGTTTTGTTAAAAAGGAGGTAGACATGAAAGAAGTTAGTCCGAGTATGGAACTCACAGTAGATTTTCTAGCAGGCACAGAGCTGATTGACGCCGTATTTGAAGCTAAGATTAAAGCTGCTGAATGGGGATTGGCATATATTAAATTTAACTTCAATGGTGTAAACGTCTCAGTTTCAGGTAAGACTCCCATGATAACTGAAGAGTTTCTGTTGGGTAAGTACCATGCTGCGTTAAAAGGTAAAATTAAACACATTATCGTTTAAATGGGAGGTTGATAAAGTGATTGAAATCAGTAAACTAAAGAAAGGCTCTAGGGTTATTCGTCATTGGAAGGAAGGCGAGACAAAAATCAGCGAATTCATTGTGACTTCTACAGTAAATGACCCTAATGCTGGTTGGATTTGTCACTTGGATTGGGCAGATGATGACTATTGCAAGAAAATCTTTGAGAAAGATCAAAAAGATTATGAGTATGGCCGTCGCCGAAATGATCGCACGCCTCGAAATTATAAGGAAGGGTAATGTATATTCTTGTAGTTAGGGACAATATGGACGACATGGATAAGCCTCATGAGCTGGAACGAAGTTTTGACTTTGATGTGCTTCAACAGAAAGCTTGGAGGTATGAGGAACAAGCAGATAATTTTGAAAGGTATTCAGTGATGTCTTTCGAAAACTATCTTGAAGATATCTCAGAAGAGTACTATAATTGGGAAGAGGGTGATTACCAGAAGTACAAATCTTTTTACGAAAGTGGTTTAGATTGTTTTGAAGATTTTCCAAGTAAAGAAAGCTACAGAAAGAGAAATAAACCCAAAGGAGAATATCAATGAACAAACAAGAATGGCTGAATGCTTGTGCAAATGAGTTTCGTAAATACGGCTGTAATGAAGAAGAGTCTCAATATATGGCAGAGCTTTGCTTGGATAGCATTGATGGTGACTTGTCTTATGGTCCCGCAGATTGTGCAGACGAAGAAGTCAGTTATTGGAGCGAGTAATGGAAAAGACTTATGAGGATGGTTTGAGAGACTGCCTTAAAATTATAGATGAGATTTATGGAAAGAAATTTCCTAACAAAAGACTTAGAATGAAAGTCGCTATTATGAAGAAGTTGTTTAATGTCCCCATTCGGAGGAAAGATGCCTGAAAAACCTATTGAAACTGTATTTGTACGTTATGAGCAGTTTTCTGATTATGAGTTTGTACCACCGGGAAGTTTCTTCATACGAATAGCTACAGGAGATTACATTTTCTATAAGACATCGGATAGAGTTAAATGTCAGGGTCAAATTGATATTGACTTTCCACCTAAAGGTAAATATTCAGCAATACCGAGTAAGACGCAAAAGACTAAATTTAAAAATGAAGCAGGTATCTATACTTGCACAGGAACAGCCAGTCGTCGTAAATAAATTAAAGGAGAGATTTGTGAAATTACACTATGACACGAGTTACGAAGATAAGATTATGAAGTTAAAAGCCATTAAACAAGAAGATGAACTTCTTAATAGGCTGTTTTATCAAGCACGAAATGGTGCTGTTTCCAATCTACGTTTGGAAGTTCAAGATTACTTCACAGAAAAAGGTTTTAAAGTGAAGTGTCTATGGAAAGAAGATTCTCGTTATTGCTGTGTTGAAACTGTCTTAATTGATAAGTATGAACATTATCGTACACATTTTATTGATAGGGACAGTATTCATCCACCAGCAAGTTTAAATCTTAGTTCTTGTCTATACAAGCTTCGTGGTGTACAAAGCTCTGAGTACTATGGTAAAGTGAAACCTAAAAAAGCTATAGAATACGATGCTCTTCTAGCTTCTGACGAATTTAAAGAGCTTCTGACTAAACTTGTAAACGGTGCAAACTACCCATTTGCTTATGAAAGTCAAAGTAGTGTATAAATTAAAGGAGAGTCTATGAAAACCTACCCAATTGAAATTGAGTCTTGTCATTCACCAGACGAAAAGATGTATATGAGTAAAGGTCACCACTCGATTGAAGACTTTGTAAAAGAATTGACTGAGTACGGTGTTGATCCTGAAGATTATTCTGTGCCAAAGCATTATTGGGTGAAAACAACACCAATACCAAAAGGTAGTTGGTACACTTGCCTATATCATTTCGTTAACGAGGGCAGTCGTGGGGCGTATCCAGCTACATATGTTCATGAGTATGGGGAAGTGATGTATAAAGACTATATTAAGGAGAAACAAAATGACTGAGAATGAAGAAGACTTTACTATTGTCAACACCGAAGAACTTCAGCTCCAAAGCTTGGTGTTGTTTGGTAATGCCCTAGGTTATGATGCGGTTTATAGTCTTGAAGGAAAGCTACAACGTTTCAAACAACCACGTTTTCGTTGTGTTGGGAAAGAATACATCTCTGTACGAAATATGATTAAGATGCACAATACAGCAGCAGAAGATATCTTTGAACACCTTAGTTCTGTTGATATGAGCTTTAAAGAGCTTCTGAATACAGAAGAAGGTGAAGATATTATCACTATGCTGTTTGCTGGTAGTGTTAAAATTGTTGAAACGGTTAAGGCTCAATTTAGTCGTAAGCGTGGTGGATTCTTCTTGCATGATACACCGGGGAATAATATGATTCGCTTTATGACTGACAGGGATTTTGCCCATTATAAATCTTGGATGAGTAAAGAATGAAGGAAAAGTACCTCAAAGCTTTCATGCAGATGACAGAAGTGTTTGCACAAACGTCTGAAGCTAAGCGTTTAAAAGTGGGTGCCTGCTTACTCAAGAATGGGAATCCGATCTCATTTGGTGTTAATGGAACAATTCCGGGATGGGCTAGTAACGAGTGTGAAGATAATGATGGGAATACTAAAGCGGATGTTGTACTGCATGCAGAAATCCAAGCTCTCAACAAGCTCAGAAAAATCAATGAATCTTCTATTGGAGCAACTCTGCTGGTAACGCACTCTTGCTGCTTGAGGTGTTCACACGAAATCGTTGACGCAGGAATCACAACGGTGTACTATAAGGATGAATACAGAGATGGCTCTGGTATCGAGTATTTAAAAGGACACGGTGTTAATGTTTTTAAATATGAGGAGCTTGACAATGACTAAAAACACACGACAAGAGAAGATAGATTCGTTGCAATGCTCTGAATGTGGAAATTCACATCAATGTAAGATGTCTTGCTCATCTTCTCAATCATTCAAAGCATTTAAGCAAACACTTATCTGGCTTCCGTATATGACTAATGAGCAGCTTGCTCAGCTTAATTTTGAGGTCTGGGTGGAAGCGACATCCAGAAGTCAAGCTCAGATTGAAAAAGAAGTGGAAGAGGCTTTGAAAGTGCTTGACAGCCACAAGAAGAATGTTTAATATTAAGCCCTCATCACTGAGGGCTTTATTATATCAATTGAAAAAGGAGAATGAAAAATGTTTACTGTACTATTATGTATTTTCGCTGTATTAGCTGCAATTGGTTTTGTTGTATGGATTAATAGGTGGGCGGATAATCAAGTCACACCTGAATTTACACCTACAAGAATTAAAGTGGTTACCCAAGGTGAAGATGTGAAATACTACCCAGAGTATTGGGCAGGAATATTTTGGCTGTGGAACTCAACTAGAGATGATATAAGTGATGAAGATTATGTATTGACGCTAGAACACGCTCAGAAACGTATTGATAATTTCATAGTTAGACAGGTGACTCATCGGCAAGATGATCTTGTTAGGGTAAAAACAAAGAAGATAAAACCAAAAACCACGTACATTAAATATCCATAGGAGAAGGTATGAGAAAGAAATTTAAGATTATGCTAACAGAAGACTATTGGGAAGCAGAGAAGCGTGGTAAACCATACCTACCAGCGCAGAACTGCTTTGTTGTCATGAATGGCGGAGGGGTATTCTTTTTAGTTAACAATGAGCCTTATTACCCTAGCATTACAAAGCTGTCTGAAGTGATTGGCAATTATGATGTAATTTGGAAGGAGTAGAATCATGAAAACAATCGGCCTTATGACAGGAATCCTAATAGCAGCCTTTGGTCTTCTCTTAATGATTACCAGTGTTGTTGGTGTAATTACATTCCTATACACCATATTGAGCTTGCTTCCTGTGTGGATGTACGTTATACTCTTCTCTGTTGTTAGTGTTGGCGTATTATTTTATATGTTGGATAAGGAGACTGAATAATGAAATACCTAGTATTGTTTGCAAGCTGTTTAATTCTAGCAGGGTGCAACTTTCTGACATATGAGCAGGTTCAATCTAGAGTTAAAGCTTGTACAGATGTTGGAGGTAAAAACACTATCCACCTAAACCGAGATTCTAAAGCCCTAAAGGTTACTTGCACAGTTGACGGGGTGGTATACTTTGTGACTGATAAGGGAAATCTTATATGACCTACTCATACGAAAACGAAGACACTCCAGAACGCATCACAGTGTGGGTGGTGAATAATGGGCATAAGAATATTGCTACATTTAAAGAAGAAGCTCTTGAAGAGGCTGTATCTCTTATGTCAGCTTGTAAAGAGCAAGGGGTGGTTGATCAACTAAAAGCTTATCGAGATGTCCCTTATGATCATTGGAAGTATGTGCATAAAGACCCCAGTGTTCGTCCTTTCAGGGTGAGTAAAGAGGAATTTGATAAGATGTTTAAGGAGGATAAATGAAAGCAGGTAATAAGGTAATCATCAACTGGAAAGATTTTGGTGAGTACTACGATGATGTTCAGGAATATGTTGTTGAAGAGTACCGACACACATTAGGGATATTTAAGACTGTGCAGGCAAGAGAGGCAGGACGCCTCACTCCTCTTTGCGATCTTTATTACGAGGGGCCAGAATCGAAACATAAATATATCTCAAACTACGGAACCTATAGTACTAATATGGTTCAGGGCTGGAGCGATATCCCATGAAACCAACAATTTGGTACGATAAATACGCAACAATGTGGGTTTGTGCTGTTATAGATTTTAAGGAGCCTTTGGAGGGAACTCAAGAGTACAGTAGGTGGGTTGCCGCTGGCGGTGGTTCCACATTTCAAGAATCTTATGCTGAATGGTTGAAAGAAGCAGATGAGATTTACAAAAGATATCAAGGAGATAACGAATGATTAGTAAAGAAGATATTGAAACAACCCAAGAAGTTCTACATTCTATGGCAGATCAACTTATGGCAGACTACAAGTATAAGATGAATAGGCATCTTGAAGAAAACCCATTTAAAGCTGAACCCTATGAGGTATATCATCTTAATAACGCTGCCAAAACATTTAAGAATGTTGCAGAATATATTGAAGAGCATTGGGTCAAAAATAGAAAATGAAAACCATATCAGGGTGTCTTTGGATGGCCGTATACCACAAACTAAAGGATTGGAATGGTGTAAAGATCAAGACAATCAGAAATAGGTGTGGTAGATTGCATTGGATATGGATTAAAGATGGGAAGTGTTATGAATTTTATGCACAAGGACGTGCATCTAAGCCTTATTGGCAGAACTTGTTGTATTTTGGTGAGGTGAGAGAAATTAAATATCTAGCTAGGGAGAAAATAAATGAATAATTGGTCAATGTGCAATAATTCACCAGAGTTCAGGGAAGCTTTGCATAAAACGCTTGAAGAATTCGAAGCTATGTCTTATGAAGAACTTGTAAAGTTGGCTGAGAAAAACCAAGAAGAGTTTGGTGTTTATTTTAAAGATGAGCGGAGGGAGAAGAAATGAAATATCGAATCATACAGAAAGGCAATAAGTTCTACCCACAAACCAAAACATTTTTGTTCTGGGAGACTATTGTACAGGAGACTGAAGAGGGTTATTTAAACGTTGTATGTTTTAATTATGAAGAGGCTTTGACTATACTCAAAGATATCAAATCTCACAAAGACCGTAAACCAGAGGCTAGGACTGTGCACGAGGTTTATCTATGAAAACTGAGTTTATCCTTAAGACATTCACAGATGAGCACTTTGTAAACAAGCTGGATTTTCTAACAGTGCTAGAAGCAGCTTTTGATGATTACCGTAACAAAACACCAGAAGCCCTGAGTATCTTTGATAGTGCAGATACCTTCCCGCTCGGTAAGAGCGTTCGTGTAGTTTTTGAGGTGATAGAAGAATGAATATCTGGATTGTACAAGCAAGCTCTGGTCAATATGACGATTACAGTACATGGAATGTTAAAGCATTTCTATCTAAAGAGAAAGCAGATAAGTGGATTGAAGATAATCCGGTTGTTGTCAACTATGGAGCTTTAGTCCTTCTTCATGAACTACAATATAAGTATTATGAGCAAGTAGATGAGGCACTTAAAGACAAACCTACACTAACAGGTAAAGAAATCGATAAGCTTTATGAAATGGCAAACGAGAAAGCTTATAAAGAAGCACAAGAGAAATACCCTGAAGCTGATCTTACAATTGATGAAGATTTTAATGGGTATTTTGTTAGTGAACATAGTATTGAATTGGTGGAGGATTGATTATGGAACCATGGATTATTACAAACTCAGGAATTCAGTTTAACTTACTAGAAACAACAGAACAAATGGTCAATATTAGGGATATTGCTCACTCTTTATCAAACGTTGGGCGTTTTGGTGGACATTGTAATCAATTCTACTCTGTAGCGCAACACTCTGTCCATGTAAGCCAGATTGTATCATATGACTACGCCTTTTGTGCTTTGATGCACGACGCGACTGAAGCATACATTGGAGATATGGTAAGCCCTTTGAAAGTTGCCATTCCTTTGTTTAAGGAGATTGAACAAAAGCTTTGGGAAGTTATAGCATCAAAGTATAGTCTGCCAAAATACTTACCCAAAGAAGTTAAGTATGCAGACTACCAGTTGCTGAAAGCTGAAAAAAGGGATATTATGCCTGAGACGGAAGATTGGGAATTTCTGAAAGACATTAATGTACCAAGCCTGTACATCTCTCCTTGGAGTTCTGAATACTCAAAGATTCGATTCCTTAAGAGGTTTGAAGAACTCTCCGGTAGGAATCGATGGGACTGATGACTAAAGACATCTCACAAATGACAGATGCTGAATTTGAAAAGCATCTGTCTAAGATAAAACCAATCCTTCCTATATGGGCACAAGAGGGGAACAGTGTCGTGTATCGAGAGCAAGGGTATCAGAAGACACGATCTGGTAAGCGCTACCACATTAAATGGGTAGTGTGGAAAGATAAGAAAGGGAAACAACATAAGGATGTACATTGGATTAGGTGGGAGGATTAGAAATGAGTATTATTGAACTAAAAGAACATAAATCATCAAGCTATGCACCAAGGACATATCACAACGCCTCTCAAGGTGTTACGCTTGCTGTTGCTGTAAATCACTACACAGCAGGAGAGAAGCTTACACAGAAAGCTGCTGGTGATAAGATTGTTAAGGTTGACTATTTCCACGGAATGGATGAGCTATATCCAGCAAGGGCTTTGTATGTTATGCTAAAGAAACATGATTGCTCAGTTGTGAATGTAGCTGGTAACGGTATTTATACATTGGCTACGAAAGGAGTTACACAGAAAGATATTAATCAATATATTTATAACACCTTGAAGAAGGTACATGAACATCTGCCACTGTCGCGTATAGTATCTGGAGGCCAAACTGGTGCTGACCTTGCAGGGTTGGTTGCTGGATACAAACTTGGTATTTCAGTCACAGGCATGTGGCCTAACGGATATAAGATGCGCTTTGAAGATGGTAAGGACATTAATATGGATAAAGAAGTGATCCTTAAAATGATTATTGATTATGCAGAGGAGTTACTATGAAAGACTACATTGTAAAAACAAACTTTGGTAGGACATACAAATACACAGCAGAGCAAGTGGCAAAAGATTACGCAGATACTGCTGTACAGTTTGATGATAATGAATTGTGTTGGGAAGAGAATTATGATCGTATCATTAAAGACCAAGATTGGTTGGATCAGTGGTTTGGTGATTATATCGGTGGTCATATTTCTATTATTGTCGGTGAAGGCGAGTTGATTGCTGAAGATAAGATGAAGCTAAATCAATTCCTTGGAGACCTAATTGGACAATATGGGAGGACTAGTTGGGAATGACCAGCTTCGACTTCGACAGATTCCACAGGCATGCTAAATACGGTATGATTATTGTGGCAGTGATTTTTCTAGGTGTTCCTATTTATTGTGTTTGGTTTCAGGAGGGATTGAGGGATGAAGACATGGAAAGGCTTTAGAGACGAATTTGCGTTCCTGTCTAATTTCGCAAGGTTTGAAGCACCCCTAACTTACAATTTTACTGTGTACAAAACTAATGAGCACTTCTATCAAGCAATGAAGTTTAAAGATGAGCACACAAGGTTCTTGATTGCTGATCATCCGAGTAAAGGTCTTAAAGCTTTCTGTAAGGACTTCTGCATAAGAGAAGATTGGGATGGCATTAAAGAGAATGTAATGCGTTATGGATTGGAATACAAATTTTCAAAGAGAAACCCTACACTTCGTAGTAACCTCATTAAGACACGGGGTATTGAGCTTGTTGAATATAATTGGTGGGGTGATAAGTATTGGGGAGTGTGTAGTAAGACAGAGGTTGGTGAGAACACGCTTGGTAAGATGCTAATGGAAATTCGAGATAAGATTATTGATGAGGAGAAGAAATGAAAGATTTAAATGAACGTCTTAGCGAACAGTTTGGGATTACTCACACAGAGATTGATTTAATTACAGGTATTAAACTCACCTATCACTTGAAGGGGACTGGATGGTCTTTTCGTCCACAAGAGCACAGTAAGGAGGCTTATCAGATTGCACACAACCATTGGCCTAAAGAAATCCCAGAACCCTACAAGTCTATAATCGAGAAAAATATTTCTGATGTGATGAACATTGATCGTACCTTTTGTGTAGTACAAGATGAACATCAAACAAGGAGCTTCACGAAAAATCTGGAATATTGGAAACAACGCGAACAGAAAATGAAAGATGATGAAGAGGCTGGTATCCTTGTTACCTTTTACTTCGCTAGGATGCAGGGTAATGGTACTAGCTATGAGAAACATCATGCGTTCCCTAAAGATGAGTGGGAAGCTCTGACTCAACAAGACAGAGATGACCTTATTCACCATCTAACTATGTTGTATCGAGAGCCTTGGTGTGACAGCAGTGTTTGTATTAGAGACTTGACTAAGAGGAGTGGGTGACGGGATGAATAAAATCCCAGATATAACACCAGAGCTTGAAAATCTTTATGCCTCCAACACAGAGGCTTTACTTGTTCTAGGAGGAAAAGAATGGATTAAACGTAGGAAGCGGATGAAGAACAAATCACAAGAAGACCAACTAAGAGAGATTGAAGAAAAGAAAGTGGAGGACAGATGAGAGGTAGAAAACCAAACATCCTGATAAATGACATACGAGAGCAATTCCGTCAAGAATGGTTCGGTAAAGACGACCCTAAGATTTGGCCTCTATGGGTTGATGATATTGTTAGTGGTATAGCAAGGTTGGATTGGTATGGTGATAGAGCTAACCAAATCCCACTATCTACAAGTAATATAATACGATGCTTTGTTACACTAAATGAGATATCAACGGAATCCGTGATGAAGCTGTTGGAGATTAAACAAAGCCAAGCAAAGCTGTACGTCAAGGCTTGTTTCTTGTGTTACAGACCTCTTATTAAGTGTTTGTCAGACGAAAGTATATTGAAGACGCGATACCCTCAACAATCTGTTGTAACAGAAGAGCAAGCAATACTGTATGGCTACCACAGACAGAACAGAGCATTCATTTAATTAAGCCGGTATAATATATAGAAGATATAGGAGTATTAAATTGGGAACTGAAACAACAGAAGAATGGAAGCCGCTAGAAGGTTTTACTAATTACTTATTTTCAAACATGGGGAACATTAAACGAATCTCAGATGGTAGGATCGAGAAAGTAACAAAATCCGGGATACCCCAATACTATTACGTTCACTTAGTTCCGGATGGTGGCAAGAGATGCCTCTATCGTCTGCATAGATTAATTGCTCAATCTTGGATTCCTAAACCAGACGATCCTAAAATGAAAATAGTAGACCATATTAATCGAGACAAGTTTGATAACAGGGTAGAGAATCTACGTTGGGTTTGTAATAGTATGAACCAAAGAAATACAGAAGCCAGCTATTACGCTATTTATAAAGGGTTTTGGGTGCATGTAAAGACCTTCTACAAAGGTAATAATCCTGCATATGCTTATGCATATTTACACAGAAAGTTGACAAACGATCTAGAACAACTAGAAGAGCTAAGGGCTCAATCTCGGCACCAGAAAACTGTAGAATGGGAAGGAGAGACACACCGTCTCATTGATCTGTGTAACCACTTCAATAAAGATTATGACAAAGTTTACATTAGGTACTCTACTTCTGATAACATCTATGCTGCAATGTTCTATGAATCTAACTACAGATCTGGGTATGACTTACAAGGTATTGGTGGTGTCAGATACCAGTTCTCTAGTCTACAGGAGATAGCTGATTATCTTGGAGTAGTTATAGCAAGGGTTAGAGATAACATCGAGTTGTGTGGTAACAGTTTGGTAGAGCTTAAATATTTAATTAATCAGCACGAGCCAATAGATACACGGAAGACATATATCATTGATGGTGTCTCTAAGCGACGCTGTGAGTGGATTGCATATTATGAGACAAGTGATACTCGTGTAAAAGAGAATATGACCAAACATAAGCTGCCATTTGAAGATGCTGTTAAACTACCTGTACAGAAGGTTCGTAAAGTTCTTCTAAATGGTGAGGTTACGCTCGTCAAGGATATGTGGATTAAGTATGGGTTTGTACCGAAGGCTGTTAATACAAAGAAAGCTCGCTGGCAAACTACATTTAAGCAAACCTTAGAAAGACTAGGAATTGATGTAACTAACATCGAAATTGTGCCACTTTAACCAACCCCCATATTTTCAGCTTAGCCCTTCTTATTGAAGGGTTTTCTTTTGTCTATAGAAAATCCGATAACTATGGAAACTGACGGATCTTTAGCTTACCTGCTTAGACAGTCCAGCCACCCAGACCATATCCCCCTCTAGAATAAACAAAATCCCTGTCTAAGTCTAATTGATTGTCCCTATAGGCTCTATCCTATTGAATAGATTTACTCAATAATATTTCTTATATCATTGCATGAGCAATGTCTAATGAATTCTATCTATTAATTAAGCCGGTATAATATATACATACTAAGAAAATACATTCTTAATAGAGATAACTTGTCAAGATAATATTCTCTATCAATTGATAGAACATCATTAGTTATCTTAATAATTAATTCCTTTAATAGCTATAGATACTTTAATAATATCTCGCTATGGCTCGATAATTGGTATGATTGTTGCTAATAAGAGGAGATAAGAGAGGGTAGTGGTAAGTATTTGTTGTAAAAGAGAGGTAAGTATGCTTAACCATTCCATGGTCTCACACAATCACTTAGGAAAGACACTATCACTAACATTAATAGATAACCAGACATTATCAATAAGAGACATACAATAACTATTGGCAAAGCCAATGACTAAGGGATACGTAGACAAGCTACGTTAACAGGGAGTGTAGGAAGGGAGGTATAATAGACATAGCTAACGCTATGAGAGAATGTAAGCTAATGCGTAAGCATTAGACAGTTAGATACACAAACACAGAATGTGTTTAGATTTGTGTTGTATGTAGAAATATATAAACCCTCGTACGAGGGTTTATGATCAGTCAATCAATTTTGATAATACTTCCTCAATGTTTATGTAGTTGTAGCGAATTGGATATTGTTTGTTATAAAGCCTTCCATATCTTTTGGAACTACCTATTAAATCTCTTTCTAGAAGGATTGCTGCTTGATCTGATAAACCTTTCTTAGCAAAACGTACAACAATATTCCTACCTTCAAAATAATCTCTGTTCAATTCCACAACACTGCTTGCCCCTGAGTTAGGGTGTTTATATCTGCTTCCTTTACCCTTACCAATATACTTCAATTGGTCGTCAACAAATACCATGTAAATATAACTACTGAAGGTCTCCTTGACTCTGTCTTTATCTGGAGGCTCTGGTTTATATCGTTCATGATCTATTCCTTTTACAGGAATTTCTCCAGATTCTTCGTAGTAAACATCTTCGATGTCTTGTTGTGTTCCATAATTATAGACCCATTCTGTGTGCTTCATAGACAGGCGATCAACCAACTCTGCTTCAGAATCACCAATATAAACAAATGGTTTATCAGCTATTAGGTTGTGATGCTTAATTGCAGCGTCAATAGCTCTTTGAGGCATCCAGTAAGAGTCCTTGTTCTTCACCCAACCTATACGATATTCGCAGCTAACAGAGTGCCACTTAACCTCTGCAAGCCTCTCTTTGCATGTACACTTCAAGCTTTTAATTAGTTCTTCATCGTTCATGTTTCCTCCTTAGAAATGGATAAAGCCCCAATTAAGGGGCTGTTTTGTTTACATCAGTTTAGATTACTTCCACAAACCAACTACCATCTTCCTTATAAAGCTTAGCCTTCTTCCCCTCCCGAATATAGCCAAACGCTACAATGAATGCTGCATTAGGTTTAGAGAATGTTTGTGTGTTCATTTCTTGTTCATCCTTTCAAAGAGAATAGCAATCTGTTCTGCTTGTTTAACTTGGTTCTTACAATTCAAGCGTAAATAGCCTTGAATGTGCCAGAGCTGGATAATCACAATAACAAGCATAAAGCCAATAAAATATTCCATGTTTATCTACTCCTCGACAATCTTACATTCAAAAGAAACTACGGGATTGATATTTACAGCTTTGTCTATCTCTTTCAACACATTAACACAATCATCCATACTATAATAGCTCTCTGGAATTGTTGTATTGCATGAGCCATTAATGCAGATTGTTAACATAAGGCCATAAATGATTGTCATGATTACACCCCCATCACTTTAGACATTGCGTACATAAATGCTTCACCAGCAACGAGAAGAGGGAGAATGTTGTACAGAGCGGAAGAGATAGTCATTTTGTTAGTTCCTTAAGAGTTTGCTGTTTCATTAGGAATAATTTTATTAGAAAGCCCTCAGTGTGTCAAGGACTTTCGGTAAGATTACTTAGATGTTTTCTTTCTTGAATTCATCTACAGCAGCTTGAATTTTTCTCCAGAGTTCTTTGGAGTTTCTATCATTCAGGAAAGTTACCTCGTCGTCTTGGTAATCTTCGACTACACAGGAATCATGCCATTTATAGAAGACATGGAAAGAGCCGTTCACAAACAGACCAAGATCACAATCTTTATCAATGAACCATTTACCTTTACTCATCTTCTTTCTCCTATTTCGCAGAGACATCCTGCGTTCTGTTGTGCTAATTTTAAGGGTTCTGTGTGTAGCTGTCAAGCTTTTATTTCTATCTTTTTAACGAACACTACGCTTTTGTTTACTCTCAGTTTCCCAGCTGTATGGCTTCTTCTGTGCATTGAACGTTGTACGTGCTGGCGCTTGTTCAAGTTGTTTAGCAAGTCTGTCAGCGAAGCTCATAATCATTCTTCCTAGAGGTTCTTTGTTTCGACAGGGGTAGATTAACACACTGAGAATGCTTTGCAAGCTTTATTTTTAACGTTTCCATGTGGTTTTAAGAAGCTTTCTGCTAAAGAAACAATCTAGCATGATAAGGTCGCCATTATCATTAGTGCTGATGTTACGGGGGCTAATCTCAAAGCCCATATCGTCACAATCAATACTATTGCAAACATCACTAACAAGACTAAGGATGTCCTCTTTAGCCTCTTCATCAATAGATGATTCTCCTATCTTCTCATAAAAGCTGTTGTAATTGATATTCCAATGACTAGAGACCTTGCGAAGCTCTATGTACACTTTGTAAGCTTCTTTATTGAGCTGTTTCTTAGGTGCTGTAACTTTAGGATAAAGTGGCATATGATAAACACTATTGCCATTTTCAAGGTAATCAATCCTCTCAATCACTGGTGCAAGTGGGTTCCCTTGAGAGAACAGAGCGTAGCATTCTTTAGCAGGGCAAATACTCAATACTTCTACCTTATCTTGTGCGATTTGGTAAGCCTTTGTGAAGCTGCCTTTGCCGATCAGTTTACGCATTTTATTCACCCTGTTTCGTTTTGGTTGTGCAGAGATTATGACCTTCCTTGGCCATGGTGTCAAGCTTTTATTTAGTTCTCAACAGGTAGGATATGAAACCACATTTGATCTGCTATACAAACTTTATTCAAGTATCGACTGCATTCGTTATAAGACATAGCCCAATTAGGAAACTCTTTGTTTTTAAGATCTTGTGGTGCTGCTTTAGACACTGTGATTCTATATTTAGCGCTCATGACCTTTATTCCTTTAGTATTTGGAAAGCTCTTTGCTTCCTTCTTGTTGTCCATTCTACAACAATCTAACATCAATGGAAATTGAATATTTCTATGAGGTAGTGAGAGATTGATAGAGAATTTGTATTAGTGCAGGTAAAGAAAAGCCCTCTTTTGAGGGCTATGAATTAACTATGAAAGGTCAAATAGTACGCAAGGCAGCTGGTAGGAATCAAGAGGTCAAGTAGCCTACCGTACTCACCTTGAGTAAACCTTGCGCCCATTAGTTTTGCATATATATAAAGCAACCAATTCCGAGCGCTCCAAAGACCAAAAATGATATTGAAGGCTAACCAAAAGTTTTGAATAATTTCCATACTCAATCCTCCTCTTTCAATTGCCAAAGATTACGTTTCCCTTTCTTAGCTTTACAAAGGGAGACAGCTTGTTTCTTTTCTGATTTACTTAGGCGTTCTTGTTTCATTTTTAGACTTCCTTAAAGAGTTTTAGCAATTTCAGAATAATTTTTCGCCATTTGCTCTGCAATCTCTTCGATCTTATCACTGTCTGAATCAAACATCCAACGCATATGCTTACTTTGGAGAAGTTGAATAACCTGCTCATCTGAAGCCCCATCTACCATCAACTGACGCACAAAACCACGCCAAAAGATAGGTGTCGGGTTGTTATGTGAATACATAGGAAATGGCGAACCTGCCCCTTCGTTGGGCTTACCAGAATACATTTGATAAGCATCCCAGACAATATTTTCTACACGATTTTCAATAGACATGATATCTCTCCTAGAATTTATTTAGATAATCCGCTTTACGTTTTCTATTCTAAACCATCTGTTCTCTGTGTCAAGCTTTCTTTTGCGTTATCTGCTTAATTTCTTCTCTAGCTTCAACAAGCCTCTGAGCTAGAGAATCAGACAATACCACTAAAGCCTGCACCTTGTAAATACCATTATCATTCTCAAGCTTTGCCCATTGGCTACATTCGCTAACGTAATTGATAGTCCTGTAATCACTAAGGCTTGTTACACGCTTAGCTTTTGGACGTGCGTATTTACCTAGCATTTTATTTACCTACAAACAATTCAAGAATCTGTCGGGTGTTATCGGAAATTCCTTTATCGTTGTTTAGTATGTATTCACACAAAAGTTTCTGACCATCGTGAATACAGATACCTTGTTCCTGTGCTACTTCATAACCTACCCGCATTCCCTCAACCTTGTCAAGATTGAAAATGTTTTTAAAAGCTTCGATTCTCGGATCATACGGGAACTTGAATTCTTTTTCAAACCAGTCTTTGAATGTCATCTCAATTCACCCTCAAAGATTTAGTAACAATATCGGTAACGTCTTTACCACCAGACTCGAATGTAAAACCTGACAATCCACGCTTATCATATACAACAGAGAGGAAACCTTTACCGCTGTTATTCTTGATGCAAGCTAACCCAATATCACCGAGGGATACAACCGTAGTCTTACGCTTACTCAAGCTTGGAAGCAAACCATTCGCAGCATTCACAGCCATTCGCATCGCTGCGTAGATACGGCATTGTACTACAGGGTGACTCAGATTGGATAAGTTCATTTCTCAGTACTCTTTGACAATTTTACGGATTTCAGTGCAGCCGGGCACAAGCTTGAAGAAATCAGCTTTTGCAGCTTCTTTAGTCTCGGCTTTAACCTTAATGCAGAGAAGGCCAGTTGAAAACCTTGTGTCATAATAAAAAATAAAAGAGTGCATTTTTAACCCCTGTTGTTTTGCTTCGTTGTGAGGATTATTGCAAAGCTTGAAGGGTGTGTCAACAAGATTTTATAAGAAAATTGAAAATATTTTAGATAAAGAAAAGCCCGCATAAAGCGGGCTAGGTATATTACATGAACTTTTCCCAGTCAACAACCCCTGTTTCAATGAAGTGTCGAACTACTTTTGCGGCGGTTTTAGGCTGACTGTAATCCAGATATTCACGATCTAAGGTGGATTGGTTCCAAGGGGAGAACAATTCATCTGCATCATGGCGCGAAATACCCACATATTTTGCGACTTTATCACGCCCTTTATCGAACCACCAATCGTCTTCTTCAGAACCTTTAAGACTCAATCGATTAAATTGCATAACAGCTCCTGC
>Ga0265797_10000305_pt1 | contig 91229 bp, 92 predicted proteins | sample P2T30metagenome_FD_192433 | JGI IMG/M metagenome (GOLD analysis project Ga0265797, IMG submission 192433) | Plant litter microbial communities from East Loma Ridge, Irvine, California - P2 T30 | ecosystem: Environmental > Terrestrial > Plant litter > Unclassified | place: USA: California... | reverse complement strand
TACAAAGACTGCGACGCGCACGCCAAATCGGTGATCTGCCACTCAGGGCGATTCTGACACCACAAACCAATACCATGCTGTCTTCCATGCACGCCCACACTCTCAAGCAGCCCAACGAGACCCGCGCCAAAATTGGTCTTCCTGCGCTGAACGTCCGCGTACGTCTCCCACACATAAGGCCCGAACGTCTTGGTCGCAGGATCATAAGGCCTGTGTCCCAAGCATCTGTTGTTCGGCACTTGCTTCGCCGCAGACTCGAACATATCGTGGGTCGAAGACACCGACGGGTCGAGGGTGTACATCAAGCCATCCTTGCACCTCCAATTCCTGTACACAGCCGATCTGCCTTCTTGCTCGCTGCCAGGCACGGTAACGCTGTAGGGCACGCCAACGGGAGGCGGCGCATAGTACTCGGCAGCGCTATCAAGCACAGCGACGCTCATGTTTGCTGAGGGGATCGCGTTCGGGGAGGACAAGTCGCGAGGGTGGTGGTACGGAGATCGGGAACGATGTGGTAGTGGTACAAGATGCGGTTATCGGCAGAGGCAAGAAATAGTGTTTTTGTCGCGGCGGGTAGCTACAGTGAAGGTGCGGTTAGCTGGAGATCTCGATGTAATTGAAGGGTTCTCTTTCACATCGCACCCTTCTCGTATCACTTACGCTTATGATGCCTTCAGGATCTATGCAGCTCGAACGCCCAGGGAATGCGCTTGGCTTTAGGTCGAGGTCCGGAGGTAGTCTAGAGTCTATAGAGCCGTGGAGGGTAATCAAAGGCGTCGGAAGAATTTTGTATACACACAAGTGAAGTGTTGGAAGACAAAGTCGAGACTCCTGAAGTTACTGGGCGGGTGATTTGGAAGTAGCCTGCTACAGTATGCTGCCGGCTCGACCGAACGAGAACGACCCGAAGGCCACTCGAGGCTCTGCTGTGGGCGGATTGCATCACCCGACAGCGCCAACAAGGGATCTCAGGCCTCGGCACCGAGGAGAAGACACGGCGCCCTGACCATAACGAGAAGCGAATCCGACATCGCTTTGTGGGGGGAGGATGCGATCGTTGCCACTTACATCTCAGGGGGGAAAGATCGTGGAGTCTGAATAGATATCAGATCGAGTAATAAGAAGATCAGTATATGTATAACAATCAATCTGCACTGCTTGCCTTTTTGGTGGCGTTCCTCACGACTGGACATGTGAAAGAGATCTTCACAGACATGTGCATCCCCGTTGCAGCTTGACAGCTTCACCCCAGGATCTGGAACTCTAAAATACTATACCGAGGTCGTTGTCCGCGCATGGACGTTTCTTGGTGAAACCGGAAACGATGCGTGCGTGCATAAGGTAAAATCATTTGCATTAAATCGTGAATGTCACATGGTCTACATGCCTACACAACAGGCTTCCCCGCCGTGGTGGTATCGCCAGTGTTCTTCGCAGCCTCCGAGTCGCCATCCTGCTCAGGCTTCGTCGCAGAAGCCTTGAACGACTGCTCGAAGTCGGCGATGATGTCGTCGATGTGTTCTGTGCCCACGGAAATACGAATGAGGTCCTGATGAAGCTGTTAATCTCAAGTTCTTGCCTGGTATCGCATGTTGGATTATACTCACATTGGTAACACCACTGCTCTCCTTCTCCTCATCGCTGAGCTGCTCGTGAGTAGTCGACCACGGGTGAATAGCCAGCGTCTTCGAGTCTCCCACATTAGCCAAGTTAGAAATCAGCTTGAAGTTGTCCACAACCTGGGAACCAGCCTTCTCGCCGCCCTTGACTCCAAAGCTGAGCACACCTCCAAATCCTCTGGGGAGGTACTTCTTCGCGAGCTCGTGGCTCTGGTGTGAAGAAAGACCCGGGTACGACACCCAAGCTACGTTCTCGTTCTTCTCGAGCCACTGAGCAAGCTTGAGCGCGTTCTCAGCATGGCGCTCGCAGCGAAGAGAAAGCGTCTCAATACCAAGCAACAATTGCTGCGCAGCGAACGGGTTGAGAGCAGCGCCCAAGTCGCGCAAGATCTCGACTCGCAGGCGAATGATGAAAGTGATTGGGCCGAAAGTGTCCCAGAACTTTAGACCGTGGTATCCGTCCGAAGGCTCGGTCATCTGAGGGAATCTCTTCCTAGCTTCAGGAGTGCCCCAGTCGAACTTGCCAGAGTCGACGACGATACCGCCGACGGTCGTGCCGTGGCCTCCGATCCATTTGGTCGCGCTGTGAACCACGATGTCGGCGCCGTGGTCGATGGGCCTGCAGTAGAAACCGCCCGCACCGAAAGTGTTGTCGACCATCAGTGGCACGCCAGCTTCGTGTGCCACCTTCGCGATCGCGGCAAGATCAGGAACATTGTACCTGGGATTTCCAATAGTCTCCACATACACAGCCTTCGTCTTCTCATCAATCGCCTTCTTGAACTCCTCCGCACTATCCCCCTTCACAAACTTCGTCGTAATCCCAAACCGCGGCAGAGCAACCTTAAGCTGGTTGTAAGTGCCGCCGTAAAGGTTGCTGGTGCTGACAATATTGTCTCCTGCGTGCGCAAGAGCCGATATCGCCATGAACTGAGCAGCCTGGCCGGACGAAGCAGCCAGAGCGGCGACTCCGCCTTCCAGAGCTGCGATGCGCTTCTCGAAGACGTCGACGGTGGGGTTCATGATGCGGCTGTAGATGTTGCCGAACTCTTTCAGGCCGAACAGCCTGGCTCCGTGGGCCGAGTCATCGAAGGTGTAAGAGGTGGTGGCGTAGATGGGGACGGCGCGAGATTTGGTGGCAGAGTCGGGTTCGTGGCCTAGTCAAGAAGATGAGGTGTCAGATAGTTGCACAGTGTATCGCCATGAATGGACCCCCTTCATATCGCCAACTAAATGAACGACTCACCGGCATGCAGCTGCAGCGTCTCAAAGTGTGTCGCAACGTCTTCTCCACCCATCTTGACAATCTGTTCTCTAAGCTGTTGTAATCTGGTCTTTGGCTTGCTTCTTCTGGACATGTACTGGTCGAGACACTGGTCGAGACAAGACAGTTCAAAACGTAGTGTATGTACCTTAATGGAGAAGAGGAAGGACGGGAAATGTAATACTTGCGCGGACAGGGATCCTAAGTAGCTTAATAAAGAGCTATTGATCAAGGCACTATCGTCCCCATTGGGTATAAGGGACAATGGTGTGATCGGTAGCGAATGGTGGTGCTCACACTTTTGGGTGGGGGTGTGTTTGCGACCCCGCACTTGGTGTTGACAATTGACAAAGAGCGCAAGCGACGGGGCGATGGCGTGACGGCTAAGGAAGAAGCAATTTCCAATGCCCGTCTCGGTAAAAAGGGATCGAATGAACACTGATATTGCGAGAGTATTTGAGTCTCGAGTACGCAATTGGTGGTGTTCGCGAGAATGGAGGGGGAAATTACCTTCTCGTTGGAAAGACCAGTAGAAGAAACAGCAGCAGTGCTCTCGTCCATAGCATACATACATGAGCTCTTCTTCTATACTGCTGACTCCATCCCCTCCACGATCTTAATCCGCGATCGTTGCGATCCCTTAACTACCCTCACAACCACCCCAGCACTCTCACAGAACGTCTCGCAAGTCGTAATCGCCTGCGTCTTCGCAGCTTCACTCCCCTCATCATCCTTCGCAACCTGCACGTCAAGCTGCGGCAACGGGTGCGATCCAAGCTGCAAAGGCACCAGCACAATCGGGAACGTGAAGACCTGATCTCCGCTCTCATCGGTCGCTGAGGGAAGGGTGAAGTGCTTTCTTCTCGCACCGCCGATAACCCAAGTTTCCGGCTCAGCTTGGACGTCTAGGAAGAAGTCGTTGCTTTTTGGGCCTTGGTCTCCTTGCTGTGCACCTTGGATCATCTTCGTGCTCCAGCCTCTCGAGTAGCTGATCTTCAATCCTGCGGTCATAGGTTGGCCGAGCTTGACGACTCTTTCCATTCCAGCTTCGCCAGTCAAGCAGGGCTCGAGCAATGAAACACTGACGCTGAAAGCGATGTCAACGTTGGGAACTTCGACGGCCAGCGAGAGACATTTGTCCTCATTCGTTGGTTGCGTCGGCAGATTGATGTCAATGCGGGAGTGTTCGATGTGCCATTTCATCAGCCAGTCGCTCAGTGCTCTTTGTAGTGTCAAAGACAGAGTATCCACGATCTCGAACCACCCAAGATCCGCAAAGCTCGGTACTTTGGCTTCTCCGAGCAGAGCTGCTCTGTCCATGTCGCTCCGTAGGAGACGCTGGCGAGCACGCTCTTGTAGCACAGGCACCAGGAGTCTACGAAGGTGCTTGAATTCGCTGCTCTTAATGTCGGCGGCGAACGTCTTAGACATCGATGCGAGTATCAACTCTTCCACAGATTGGTATTGCACTGCTAGAGAGAGCGTAGCGTCCTTCTTGGCAATTTTGCTTGCTGCTCCTGTGTTCGACTTGCGAGTGATCTTGTAAAGCAAGCTGAGAGGCGACTTGTCCAGCACCATCGTCGGGAGAACACTGACTGGCGGCGACTCCACGGCGTATAGCTTACTGTCACTAAGCACTGCATTCGTCACAACAAGTGGAGAACGATCCGTCGTCCGAGCAGTGAACGTCGAGAACAACGCATCGTGGCGGAAAAGGTCCGTCACATTGACGTCCAAAGGCATCGCAGCAGGAAGCTTGACCGCCGCAAAGAAGCAAAAGTTTCCAGCTGCCGTTGAGTAATGCGCTTCGAGCCTCACAACAATTTTGCTGATCGCATGATCCATGGTGTACGGTATTTGTACGATCGCCTCTTGATCAGGAGCCATACTGTCCAGAGCCAGAACACCAACCTTCATCTCCTTGTCGTTCCTGCGATCGATACCTGTAGCCTCAGCATCGCCAAGGTACAATCTCAAACCTGCGCTGGCGGGTTTGAGCTTGAGGTCTATGCTCTGGATGTCGTTCATACCACTGTTGAGCTTGACTTCCAAGTGTTTCGTCTTCTCCATGTGTACACTCTTTGCGAGCCGCGTGCTGGCCTCGAATGCTCTGACATGGGGATAGAGCAGGACGAAGGGCCGTTCCCTCTGACTGCGCTCTTCGTCACCGGACGGTGCGTATACTATACCCAACGCCGATGTTTCTGGTATCGTCGGAGGTCGCAGGTCGTGAACAAATTGAAGCTTCTTCGCTTTGAGGGTGATCTTGTCGATGTAGTATGCCCCGAAAGTGGTAGAATTGCTTTCAAGCTCGACGTGCACAACTCCAGTTTTGACGTCCAGAGGAGTAGCCCGAGTGACAACAATTTCCGTTTGCGGATCGTCCACTCTCAGGAGTCTGACAGATACTTCGTCAAATGTGATGTCATCGTCCAGCACGTGTCGGAAGCTGAGCTGATACGAGAAGCCATCTTTGTCCTCCAAGAGCCCAATCTCTCTGCCGAGCTCGATGTCGTCGAAGAAATCATCCATTTTGGCGTCCACATCCGTAGGCAAGTCCGCCGAAGCAGCAACAAGTTGCTTCAAATATTCTTCGGCGCTCACTTCGGCATCGCCACTGCCCTTCCTCCCGCCGATGCGCCTCCTGGCAACCTTCTTCAAAATGTTCAAGACGACTTGAGCATAGTCGCCTTTCCTGTTGAGCTGCTTGAAGCATTCGGCAAGATCTCTCACCACTCTCGCTTCCTGCAGGCTCCATGAGTCGCTGGCGTACAGCGGCAGGACGTACTCGAAATACCTTGCTGCTTCTGTGAAGTCGCGTTGCTGGAATTTGAGCATGGCGATGTCGCCCATGATTGTTTCGGCTGACTTTGCATGTGTAGCGGCTGTGTAGAGGCGGACCGCCAGAGTAGACAGGTCCTCGAACGTTGACAGGAATGAGGGCAAGTCGGCTAGGGACACGACTAGCTTTGCTGTGAGGGCATCTGACGAGTCCGATGTAACCTCCTCGCCGGCAGAAGCATGTGAATCTTCACCGCTTTCATCTGCATCCAGGTCAACTTCGTTCATTCCAGCAGGCGATCGAGCTCTAGAGTTCCAGCCAGCCACCCATCCTCGTTTCTCAGCCAGATGCTCTAGAGTCCTCCTCTTGATCATCACCAGCTCAGCACGGTAAGCTGCCAGTTCAGGAAGACCAGGCTTGTCCGCCACCTTTGGCGCATCACCTCCAGCGAAGCCTTGCGGTCCATTTCGCGCCTGGCCATGTAGGCTTGTAGTACGTGAAGGGTACAGGTTCGCTCCCATGGCGAACCCAAAGTCAGAACGCTGGAGCTTTGTCGACCCATTGGCGGCGGCACCATTGACCTCGCCACCAACGCCAAGCAGAGCAGTGTCCGCCTCAGCGAGGACCTGATCAGCTAGAGCAAACGTCCAAGACGACACGAGTGACTCCAAGTCGCTGGGCGATAGTTTGTTTGATTCGGACCTATGAATACTATCAACACACTGTTTTCTTTTGTGGCATATCGAGCTTTCAGGAATTGCGTACCCGTTCAACTGGTCCTGCCGCAGAGCACGGGCACTGCTTTGTAAAAAGCTGAGTGCTCGCCAACATACCTCCGCCAGCAAGACCAGGTCTTCGCCACCTTCTTTGAAGTTGTTACCAAATTCCGATCGCGCCAGTTGTGCGCCTGCCAGCCGTAGAAGAAGAGCCTTCTGTCGCGAGAACATATAGCAGCAGAAGTCAAAGACCGAGATCTCGCTCCTGACAATCTCCACCCGGTAGTCCTTGTCGAACAATGAAGGTGCCTTTTCTGTTCCTTTTTGGTCTCCAATGATTCGTTCCTTGATGTCCGTTGTGGTGGATGCGAAACTTGTTGCAGTACCTTCAGCATTGCCAGATGCCATATCACGAACCACCGTCTCCAGCCCGACAGTGAGCTCGTCGTAAATTGCCAAAGCATCTTCCACCAAGCCTATACTCTCAAGAGCTTTTGCAAGACCCTCCTTGTGGATGAAGAACGTGCAGAAGTTCCAGCCGGGCAAAGATCGTCTGGCTTCTTGCTCCGCGATGTCTTCTTCGTATTGCCGGACTCGCGCATCAAATGGCAGTAGAATCAGGCTCTTCAACTTCGCAACCAGATCAGCCCAAGCATTCTCCCGCTCCTGCGCGCTTTCCTCCAGCGTCTGCGCAATCGCCGGCGTAGGTAGAAGATCCGGCGGAACATTCTTCTTCAATAGTCGAATCTGCGCAATGCGATCCGGGCTGTTCTTGCTGGTCTCGTTGATATCTTGCCGTAACTTGTCGAACACCGTCCTCGAGCTTTTGCCTGGCCAGGTCGTCACGCTCTTAGTCCTCTCCTTGAGCTCGTCCGGGTCTCTCGTGCTTTCTCGCCATCTTGGCTCGCTCGCGGCGACAGTGTCGGGCACTACGACGTGTAGCACCATCCACTCGCACGCATCGTGCTTCTCTCGCTTTCCTTCTGCCGTGTCTCTGATCCATTCTCGAACTTTCTGTCGCTCGCTCGCTTTGTATGTGTCTTTGTCGTCGCATCGTAGCACGTATATCCTCAGGTAAGGGCTAGTCTTCAGCCCTGGTATCTGGTGTCGTCGCTCTTTCTCAGCAGCATTGCGTTTACGATCCCCGCCAGCGCCAACTATGTCGATACTGTTCGGTCCTTCGGCGTCTGTCACGGGAGGTTGAAGGGAGGTCTGTGTAGGCTTGTCTGGCACAAAGTCGACGTGTAGCGACCTGATCTGGCGCAAAGGGCGGGCATGCGACTGCCAACTGAGGTTCTTGAGAGGCAGGCGGGCTGCTAGGTCGCGGGAGATGAGAGGGAAGATGCCAGAGGGATCATGGTACTCCACTGTGATACTGTTAGTGTTCAGGCAATGTGTTGCCAACCAAGACTCCCTACCTGTGACTTTGGAGCTGCTGGAGGTTTCCATAACTTCAATCCCTACGGCAGCAGTGTAACAAGCTCCAGTATGCGCTGTTGTCCTGCAGCATTGCGTTCAAGCTATCTTACATAGCCATACTAGCACCCCATCGCAAGCATAAAGTAAATATGAAAATCGGTCTCAAAGCAGTTATGTGAAAAGCAGTAAAGCGAATTGTTCGGTAGCACCAGAACAACAGACAGCCAGACCACAAGGCACGCACGCGCACATGCACATGCAACAAGCTCTCGAATGTCTCCCTGTCCTGCCTGTCTGCAGTGAAACACTCTCAAAACTCAAAACCCACGAGAAAGCCTTCCCGACCATTGACCCTCCCCCGATTGGCCGCCGAAGCAATCCCGGCCCAGTCCCAGCGCAGCCGGGAACATCTCGAAAGACCTCATCGCCAACCTCTACGCACGCCGCAGACAACAGCATCGCCTCACAACACCGACACCATGCAGCCCACACTCCCCCAGCAAGTACGCGACCACCTTCACTCACCAAAATCGCCCATCGGACTTCCCGCGCTGACACAATCGAGCAGGACCTCTACGGCCTCAAGTCCTCGGGCCACCACGGCGTCCAGCAGTGGCGCGCCCGCCAGCCGTACAAGTCGTTCAAGAGCCAGTACGGTCCTAGGTATGCGCTTCGAAAGAATCCGTCAATCGGTGGACACATCGAATCCAGGCGCGAACGCTGACCCAATCGTCCTTCACAGCTACAACATCCCCAAGCTCAAGCTGGGCCAGTACACTCCCGGCGCTCTCCTCAGGATGTAAGCCAACGACCCCATCCTACACCATCTCAAATACACCCAAACCACCAGGCACTCAATTCTGACCATACCTCACAAACAGGGGCCCCATCGGCGCCGCCTTCGGTGCCTCCGCCGGCATCTTCGCCATCTTCTTCTTCGACGGCATCCCCCGCGTGCAGACCGACATCCTGCAGAAGGTTCCCTTCATCGGCAGCTTCTACCACAACGAGATCGCGCCCGAGGACAACCCCTTCTGAGCGTGTCGCCCCGACTCTGATGGTTTCTCATTTGTTATATACATACATACCAGGGAGAAGGAGAGAAGATGAGATGAGGGAAGGGAGGTGGTGTGATGAATAGAGTTGTTCCAATGGCATAATGCTTGTACTGTACAAAAAAAACAGAACTGTGGTGGAGACGTGTATACAAGTGTTGTGTGATGGGAATATGAAGTGAGCAAAAGTGCAATGTGATGACGTGTTGTGGCGATTTTGTACAAAACCGAGAGCGTGCATAGTAATCACCAGCCAATGGAGAAGAGTTTGTTTTCCTATCATACATACAGGGTATGATGCCGAATGAGGCATGTATGCACTAGTTACACTCAGGCGAACACAGCCTGTTATCCATGCGCTTTGAGGGATCTGTGCCCGTTCCAATCCATGCCAGGATATTCGCATGCCAATCTTCGTCTCTGAGCTCCCAACGCCAATGCCAACGCACAAACAACATCAACGTTGTAACCATGCCAATCCTGTTGTTAACGTGCTCTGCTACCATGTAGTCATAATTCATGCTTTGCTTGCCCATCGATGTGTCCGATGCGTGCTACACATGGACCCTCGCAAAGCTGTTAACGTAGGGATTAGCCTTAGTCATATCATCGAAGGATGTGTCGTTGTTGGCATCTGGGGACTTCTCTGCCGTCGTACGACCATTCTTCTTCTTCTTCCTGTGCCTCGAGCTGATGGCACTGTGGCCCTGATCGCTCGGAGCGATCTCGGCGGGCGGCTCGCTCTCTTTGTTCTCATCATCGTCCTTGGGGTAGGAGGAGTGAGTGGGCTTGCCGTTCGCGTCAACAGGGGTGTACTCCCAGCACATGAACTGCCAGTTGAGTTCCTTGCGCCAGCAGAGTCCGTAACCAAGGCCGACGGGTCCAGTGTCGTTGCTAAGGACCTCCGCCGTCAGGCCACCGGTCTTCGGCATGCGGTGCTTGAAGATGACACGGCCGACACGGGAGTGGACAAGAGCCATCGAGCACATTACGCAAGGTTCGTGGGTGAGGAAGATTTCCAACCTCAAGCAGAGATAGCCATCGGGCTTGAGGTTGTCGCGCTTGAAGAACTGCGTCTCGAAGTCGTTGAGAGGTTTGTCGAGGAAGAAGGCGTCATGAGCTGTCTCATCGAGGCCGAGTCCGGCGGAAGCAAGAGCTTTCTCGCCCTTGTTCGCAGTGCGGCTGGCAGGCGTGGATGCGCAACGCAGACGCTTGCGGCCGACCATGCCGATAGCGCGCATGACAGCGTGGCACATGGGGTTGCCCTTGCACGGGTGGTCGCCTGTATCCTCGCCAGCGACGTTGGCCACGTTTGGCATAGGCTTGAAGCGCGCGTCTCCAGCGGCGGCAATAATCTGTGTCTTGTCCTTAACTCGCTCAACAATCACGCAGCCGGTAGCAGTCTGAGAGAATCCTTGATTGTAGGTCTCTTCACCGGCTCTCTCGGCCAGGTCAAGAGCATCGGGGACGCTAAGGTTGCCGATGAGCGGATGCTTAAGGTCGCTCTCGGCCTTGGCGATGGTGCCAGGGTGGGCGCCAAAGGGGTTGGTCTTGCGGTAGAAGGTGGGCCAGTACTTCTTGGTCCACTCCTCGGCCTGCTCGGGCTTGGTGGGAGGCTGACGAGGGACAGTGACCTTTTTGATCTCGAGTGGGAAGGCCCAGGAGTCGGAGTCGGAGCAGAACGGCGGGTACTTCATCATCAGGTCGTACAGGTCCGGGAGGGCGATCAGATGAGCAGGGCAGACGAGCAGGTACAGAGTGAAGGACTTCTTGTCGATGCCGCTCTTCTTGGCTGGGTTGGTCCACTCCCAGCTGTTAGTCTCGGGGTCCTGGAACACAGTCTGAGAAGTGGCGTCATCCCAGGTGCGCTGAACGCCATGCATCTCTTTGACGAGGTCACGCTGGCCGACGACGTGGTCGGGCATGTAGCGCGGGCGGGCGAAGCGACGGAGGTGCTGCAAGTCGATGGCATCCTGACCGGGTATGTTGTCTTTGATTACTCTGTGATGAGGTTAGCGATGAGGTCAGTGAGTCGTGACCAAAGACAAGTAAAGTGCAGAACGCAGAACGCAGAAAGCAAATGGCAAATGGCAGATGGCAGTTTGGCAGATGGCAGTCTGGCAGATGGCAGCTATGGCGGACAACAACTGGGAGGTTAGTACGCACTTGAGGATGGCCTCGGCGTGCTTGCTAGGCAACTCGATGCTCCAGACGTCGACCGTCTCATTGGCGAGGCGGCATTCTTCCTTGGTTTTGATGTGGACCATCTGGCGGCGCTGGATGTCACCGGCGAGGTCGAGTGCTTTGGAACCCTTAGCCCGAGGCATGATCGCGGATGTTGGTGGTGATGTTGCATGTGGTGAGCGCAGAAGAAGCGCGAGAACGGCGGGAAGCCGAACGAAGGCGACAACATCGTGGGCCAGCTGCGCCAGGAAGGCGCCCACGAAGCCAAACATTGCTGGGTCGTTCCTTCCTCACTTGTCACTCTCGTTTGATGCCCAGCGTTTGCGACAAGAGTAGGAACTTTCCAATCAAGGCTGGCGCTAGGCCGAAGCGGGGAATGTACCTGCATTAGCGCAAACTTAGTTGGAGCTGGCAACAAACGCGCGCGCGCACATCCCCACACTACTGTAGGAGAGACGGACGACAACCATGGGCCTGGAGATGCTGCCGGACGAGCTCTTGCTGGTGCTGAAGGAACAGTGGCCATGTAGAGAATCACAACTCCGCCAGCTCGACGCTGTGCTCTCGGTGAGTCTGCCTGTACGTGATAGAAAGAGCTTGCGAGGACTAACAAACAACCGCAACAGCCTCGTCTACCAAGCCCGACTACCCTGGTCGCATACGGCACACAAGCCACGGGAAAGAGCAACATCATTAGATCATACCTGGAAGCGAGCGACCAACGGCACGTGATTGTGCAATGTAACGAGTGCATTACGGGTAGACACTTGTTGGAGCGTACAGCAACGGCAGTGCATCAGAGCTTGCAGTCGGACGCTGTAAACGGAGATGTCGAAACATACACAGGACGGTGTGAGAATATCAGCGCACTCGTCTCGCATCTTCAAAGCATGCTACGGAGCCATGACAAGTTTGTGCTGGTATTGGATGGCATAGACCAGCAGCGAGAGGCTCCTCCAACATTGCTCCCGGCGCTGGCACGCTTGGGTGAATTTGTAAGATAATGATACTGAAACTGAATAGATCGACAACTTGCTAATGCTAAACAGATACCTAATTTAACGACTCTCTTCATTGTACGACATGCACCGCCTCGATTCCTCCACCACCCTGGAGCTCCTCACATACACTTCCCATCTTACACGCGAAACCAGAGCATTCGCATCCTTGCAAAAGAACCGCTCGACATCTTTCAGGACGACTTCCCCGAGGACATGGATTATGACGATGAAACCCACATAGAAGACAAAGACTGGCTTTGGCCGCGTTTTTGCGCCGCTGTCTGGGACTCTCTCGCCCAAAGCTGTGCTCGCGATCTCTCCAGCTTCAGAGACGTCTGCCATAAGCTGTGGCGACCTTTCGTTGCACCGATCAACAACGGCGAATACGGCACTCGCGATTTCAGCCGATTACTTGTCGCTCAACGCAAGCTCTTTCAGGATGAGTCTGTCTTGTCTGACTCAATCATCACGATCTCTACATCTGCCTCTGCCACGAAATCCAGATCCAACGACCTACCATATTACGCCAAGTACATCCTTCTCGCGGCGTACCTGGCCGCTTCAAATCCAGCACGCCTGGACCAGGTCTACTTTATGAAATCAAGCGAGAAGAAGCGGAGGAAGAAGGGCGGCGGCACTGCTCGTTCGGGTGGAGGAAAAGCAAGTCAGAACCGCAAGCTGCCACGCCATCTTCTTGCGCCAACACCATTCGCGCTGGATCGGCTGTTGTCAATCCTGTGCGCCATATTGCCACATGATTTCCGCAGCACTATCGACGTATACGCGCAGATTGCCACGCTTGCTAGTCTCAGGCTACTGGTGAGAGCTGGAGGTATTGGCGGAAGTGACGCGCTGGAACCTGGTGGCAAGTGGAAGGTTGGGCCGGCTGTGAGCTGGGAGTATGTGCAGAATCTGGCGAGGACGATTGACTTTGCCTTGCTTGACTACATAGCGGAGTAGAAATGATTGGCTAAGCATTCAACCACGCGAAATGTGTCCCAACATGCTTCTATCCTTTGACGACAAGTGAAGCGCATCCCAAGCCGTTTTTGTGCTATTATCACAACGTATGTGCATCACATCGAAGACCTCGACCAGCGAGACACTGGTCTGTTCGCCTGGTCATCTCAGCAGCGTTTGCGCCTTGCCGTGAGACGGTGATCCCGAGAAGCCAGTCACCGAAAAAGTTGTGAATTGACACAAACATCTCAGTCATGTTCATAGTACTACCGTAGGCTTTGGCAGTATCAGCATCGAACATTGCCTCTGAGATGACTACCATATCTTACGCGTAAGCTTCTGACACTTTATAGGTATTGCTGGAGGTCACTAGTATACTGTACCACGCACTGCCTAAGGGGAGATGAACACGAGTGTCACAATTTCATTCTATGTGCTGAGTATGAGACGCAATCCTGCTGCACCGTCGATGGCATACTTTGCCAAATACAGACCCTGAGGAACATAGACATAACCCGAAGATGACAGAAATGAGAAGAAGAAGAAGAAGTCTCGCCAACCCAGCCAGGGGGTATCACCTGATCGCACATCCGGAACCCACGCAAAAGAGAAATTCAAATCCCTGTACTTCCCCATTTCGCATATCAAACACCCGGCCTTTGGCATTTTATTTCCGAGAAGTCAATCGCATCATGTTAAAACCGTATTCTCGTACTGTCAATATCAATCAAAGTTCGCCTGGAAATGCATCTGCAAGAACGTCTTGACATCGTCATCAAGAGGACGCACCATCTCAGTCAGCGACAAGTCCTTGACTTTCAGGCCCGACAAAGTCTTGACGCGCGATAGAGCAACGTACTGCATTCCGCCTGTCCAGCACTTTCCAAGCTTCACAGTCGCTTTTTCCAGAGTCATGCCCTGGGCTTTGTGTATCGTCAGCGCCCACCCTGCGAGCAGTGGGATTTGAGTCCTGATGAGCAGGGAGTGAGGAATTCGGAATCCCAGCTCTTCGACGCTGCTGTCGGGGTAGATCGTGATGAGGTCCTTTTGGTTGTTGAATTTGACCACGGGGAGCTGGACGCCGTAATCGCCGTGGTTCTGGAGATCGATGAAGTCTTCCAATTGTTCGGAGCGGAGCCGGGAAATGCGTTCGTCATCCGTGGCGCTTTGGCGTTGCTGCTGTGCGCTGTCGTAGTCCACGAAATGGTGGATGATACCTTGAGACCCGTTGACGAGCCCTCTCGGTACGTCGAGATTTTTCTGCAGGATAACTGGTTGGCCTTGCTTCAGACGCACAGTCTCCTGATAAGGATGTTCGAAGTTCCCGCTGCTGACGTTGGGTTTGCGCTTGAGGGGTTTAATCTCGTTCAGCTCTGGGTGAAGGTCTCTTTGCCAGATGAAGTCGTCTTGGCATTTGTATTTGTACTCAATGCCTGGTAGGTTATTAAGACGCTTTTTATTCGTTTTGTCGGCGACATCTCGTGTCGAGGCAAGCTTTACTGCATTGGTGACATCGCACTCGTGGTTCATGAGTAGGTCTACTTCGTCGGGGGTGAAAGGCATTCCGTAGCGGACGTTGGCAAGAAGGGCCAGGAAGGTTGGGTCGTGTTGACGGTGGATGTGGGTGAGCTCGATGTCCACGAAACCCATGTTTCTCCAGGCCGTTGACTTGAAAGCCCACATCTTGTCACCCTCCGGGACGTCACCGTGGTCTTTGTTCTCGGGACACCGCCACACACGCGGTTGTTGCTCGCCTTTTTTGCGTCTTGGGAGCGATACCAGCTTTCGTTTGCAGCCGCATTGGAAACAGTGCTCGTGTGGCTTTACTGGAGGTAGTTGGCAAAAGTCACCAAAGACAATCAGTTGCATGCCACCAAACGGCTTTTCGGGCTCGTTGCGGGCAGCCCTCGCCAGGCGATCCATTCGGTCAAATGCTTCATATGTCACCATAGAGATCTCGTCAATGATCAAGACGTCAGTCTTATCAATCCTCTCTCTGACCGTTGGTTTCATCGACTGTACGAACTTGTCGATGCCTTTGTTGGTATTCGAGCCCATTCCGAAGAAACTATGGAGAGTCTGACCGTGGACATTGACAGCAGCAGTGCCTGTAGGCGCTACGATAGCGACGCGAACTCTGGTCTTGGTGAATTCATCGACAATGATCTCGCAAGTCTCGGATTTGCCAGTTCCAGCTCCTCCAACACAGCAGATGTTCTTTCGATTCAGGGTTGCCAAGTCGACGACCCGCTTCTGGTCGTCATCGAGCTGTTCGAAACGCAGTTTGGGGCCTTTGTTGTATGCTGGCACTTCGAATGTATCAAGAAGATTAGTCACTCCATCATCGGTATGATTTGGCACTTGTGCGTTTTGCTGGTTGGCGGCATGACTCTGAGCGCGGTTGATGTGGCTCATCCCTTGTGCAGGACTCTGCGGGTAAGTTTGCCCATTTTGGAGACGGGGACGTTTCTGTTGCCGTGAATTCAATATGCTGCTGCCCAGGCTCACTGGTCGCTCCACTGGTCGCTCCAAGGAGATGAAAAGGTCTTGAACTTCGCTCTCGTCTACACGATCTCGTGCCCGCTTAGACACAGCTGTTGAGGGTGTCGGAGGAAGGGAGCCCGTGGGCTCACGCTTGGGTACTGGTGATCCTGCAGAGCTGCTGTTCTCTGAAGATTGAGAAGGCATGATGTGCAATCCAGAAGGCCTTGGGTCCAGTAATGTTTGATCTGCAGTGATGAGTGTTTGATTGCACACGAAAGAGTATTGCAGATGTAGTTTACCGCACAACGTAATGTTTCGGCAGTGGCTCTTACTCGCTGCGTCGTAGCACAGTGTATAGTCGTCGGCTGGGCAAACAGGAGCGCTCAATGATCGCAGAGCCTGCACGTATGCCTTTGGTGTTCCGCAGATTGTTCCGTTAGTTGTCGAGTAGATGATTGCCTGCAGATAATGTGTTGTTGGATTGGAGTTGAAGTTGAAGTTTGTATAAGAGTAAAGAGAGGGGGAGAGAGTGGTGTGTCAAGGGATGAGAAAATGAAGATTGAAAGATGAACGATTGGTGCACCGGTGAATCAAGAGCATCACATGCACCCTCAATTAGGGCGCCGCAAGAGCATGTGAAGCCTCCAGTGATAATGAGGTGCAACGAAGAAAGTGATGATGTGAAATGAGGACAGCGGCGGGAATAACTTACATGGACCTGTGGTCACGATACTGTCGTATGGTTGCGCACGAGAAGAATTACCGTAACCCATTGGGCAAGGATGCAGAATTGAACGGCCAGGACCATTGTCTTCTTCTCCACGATTGTGTATGGCACTATCAGCTGACGAGCACGATTTGATAGGTGGAGATCAAATGCTTGTGTGCAGCAGCATCTTGTCCACGGAATCTCAATGGCAGGCATAGTTGTTCTCGGATTATGTCGGATATTATCAGCATAATACCGATTGGAACAGCTTGGAAATGTCTAGATTGTCTTAGAGATGGTTGTTGTCGAGTTCTGTTCGGGGTCTGGGGGCATCAGCATATCACTTTTAGATATAGATTGGATGTGCCTCAACAGTTCCGTACTGCTGCCAATATCGTGGCAAAGAAGGTCATCTTGAACTACACCGGTGGCAGCATCAATAGCAGAGAAGCATCCGACACCGTGATGGTCGAGGTTTCAGCGGTGTGTGCCATGCTTGAAGGCCCGCCTGGTGAGAGGAAGAGTCAAGATCTCGAAAAGCCAATTCCAAATTATATCAAACGAGCCATGCGTGTTTATTACTCCCGGATGTGCTGGGTACACGGGTAAATGGGCTTATGTTGTTTGCTTTGGAACATGCAGAGACCAGCTCGACCAGGCACGCGTGGAGATATCCATGACGACTCAGGGCCTGGCCAAGCCGCACAGCCACTTTGACTTTGCCTCGGATGACCCTTGGTCTTATCTTTTCCTGTGTTGCGTGTGACTTCTTCGGTACTGTACCTTGCCGTCTACTCTTGGTCGTACAAGAAAGAATACGCCAGTTCAGCGGTGAACAAAATTCGCACTTGGAACATCTTGGAACACTCCTGGTCGGATTCTCACGGTGTAGAACATCTGCGCATCTTGCCACCGCACGGCAAAAGCAACCACGTCACCACGGCGTGCCCTCTTCAACACGATACTCGCATCCGCCTCCATGATTCAATAACACGCACTTATTGCCTGGTATACTGGGCGAATTCAATAACAAGAGACTCTAAGAACCGTACATCTAGAAGGGTCCGATAACCCACATTTCCAAGGCTTATTAAAGCCAAGCTCATACTCAACCTCTCGGCGTGCGACAGACAAGCTTAGGAGCCAAGAAACCACGCGCGACACAGCAAGACATGCCTACGCTTGCTGTGGTCAACTTCAACATCGTCTGCGCGACTGCAGGCGGTTTCGTCACCCTCTTTGGCTTGGTATCTTATCTACTAAAGGAAAAGTTCTACCTTTCCGAGGCCTTGATCTCATCCATTTTCGGAGTGATCTTTGGCCCACATGTGGCCAATTTTATCAGGCCCTTGGACTATGCCTATGGCGATACAGTCGATCTCGAGACAATCACGCTTTATTTCACGCGCTTGGTTCTTGGTGTGCAGCTCGTTCTTGCTGGCGTACAGCTACCTAGCAAATACCTGCAGAAAGAATGGAAAAGTCTTAGCATTTTGCTCGGCCCCGGCATGTGCATTATGTGGATGATGACATCCCTTCTCATCTGGGGCCTGGTTCCGAATGTCCCATTCCTCTTCGCCTTGGCCGTTGGATCATGTGTCACGCCCACAGACCCCATCTTGTCAAACAGCATCGTGAAGGGTAAATTCGCCGATAAGAATATTCCACCTAGCCTTCAGAAAATCATCATTGCTGAGTCTGGAGCCAACGATGGCTTGGGCTATCCATTCCTGTTCTTGGCACTCTACCTGATCAAGTACACCGGCCATCAAGGTCTTGGATCTGGTGGCGGTGGTGCTGGCAAAGCAATGGGACTTTGGTTTGGAGAGACTTGGGCATATGTCATCATACTGTCCGTCGTATATGGCGCGGTCGTCGGGTATATTGCCAAAGAGCTTCTCCACTGGGCTGAAGATAGGCACTATGTCGACAGGGAGTCATTCCTCGTGTTTGCGATCACTCTTGCCGTATGTCCACACGCTCATCATTCAAATCGTAAACACTGACACAATCTACAGCTTTTCATCGTCGGCACTGTCGGTATGATCGGCTCTGACGACGTATTGGCATGCTTTATCGCCGGGAACGTCTTCACTTGGGACGATTGGTTCCGACTCGAGACGAAGGACGATTCTCTCCAGCCCACCATTGACATGCTACTCAACGTAGGCATTTTCATGTGGTTCGGAGCTGTCTGCCCGTGGCACTTGCTTGCCCACAACAACATCATCCCGCTCTACAGGCTAATCCCACTCGGTATCCTGGTCCTGTTGCTTCGCAGACTTCCAATGATCCTCACTTTCCAGAAAGGCATCCACCAAGTCGAAGACTTCCGCCGCGCCTTGTTCCTCGGGTACTTCGGGCCCATCGGCGTTTCCGCCATCTTCTACTTGTACATCTCAAAGGAGTTCCTGCGCGAAATCGAATACGACGGCCACGAACGCGAAGACGCCGCACGCCTGTCAGAAATGATGGACGTCGTCGTCTGGTTCCTGGTCGCCTGCTCTATCATCGGACACGGTCTCAGCATCCCTCTCGGCAAACTCGGCTTCTACCTGCCACGAACCATCTCGACAGCCTTATCTTCCGACCGTCTTTCGTTCGCGCAAAGCTCGGCACGAGACACCGAACAGGAAGATCGCGACCATGACACTGCAAGCGACTTTGCTAGCGTCTTCCGCAGGCGCAGACCGGCCGACAACGATACTGGCAGCAGCAATGGAAATGCCCCCGGAGGCCAGAAGCCTCAGATTTCCGCGCCGTCGAACCCACGGGCCATCGGTCGCACTATTCCTATAGCTTCGGCAAATGCGACGCAGCTCTCGCCTGATGGCCCTTCTGGTTCTACAGAGGCTGTCCAGCGGAGCATTCGCTTCGGCGATGAAGAGCCCAAATCGTCTGCTTAACGAGCAGCGAGCCTCCCTCGGGAGCCTCGACGTCTGTGCGAGCAAACTCGATACACACATTGGCATCTTTCCACAGATACCAGATCGATTGGTTGAGGTGTTTTCCTTCTATCTGCTTGGTTGGTTTTTCGGAAACCCCAGGCACTTTGCTGCTGATCAAGCAGACAGCCCAGCCGCTTTTTCTTGTTTTCCTTACCACGTCTACACCTTCGACTCGCTCAACTTTTGCCACGGTCAATTCAACACACACGGGCATCGCATTACCAGCAAGCACTACAACCAACTCTGCATACTTCAACGTATTGGTTTCAAAATAGCATAACAATTTCTTTATCAGTACATATAACACTATGAAATTCGTAACAATACCCAAACGATCGCTCAATCCGCCCCATACCTTCACCTCCCGCTCATCAATCAACCTCATACAGTTCAGTATTAAACGCCATCCACTCGCCCAAGATCGATGCACTAGAAATCGCGTTTCTCCGCTCACCTTCGCGATACTCCGTCGGCATTCCATAGACGCTCATCCTTTCGGACGCCTCAGCCAGAAAAAGTTCCTCTACTCGAAGTGGCCGCTCGTGTTCGTATCTCCACCTCCTCCGCGCGGCCTCCTCATCCTTCTCCCGCTCGTGTCGCCGCCTCCGACTCGTGTCCTCATCCTCCTACAGAGACTCCATCTGTCGAATCGCAGTCCTCACGCGCTCTTTCGTGTCCAGATCGGGATCCTGCGCGAGCCCGCGCACGGCGGCTTCGATGCCGACGGCGCGGAGCTCTTGGGTGCGGAGGCGGGCGTCGGAGCGGTCGGTTTCGTCTTCGATCCAGGTGAGGGAGTTGACGGCCCAGACGCAGGTTACGCGGACTTGGGGCTCGGAGTGGTTGAAGTGGGGGAGCCAGGCTTGGAGGAGAGCTCGTTGTGCGATGAGGAGTTGTTTGTGGTGGGGTGCGCCGTTGGCGATGTGGGTTAGGACGTGGACTGTTGAGAGGATGAGATTGGTTGGGTTGTACATGTGTCTTCCGATACTTTGGTTGCCGCCGCTTGAGGCTGACATCGACTGTTGGCGTTGCGACGCGGGTAGTGGTGCGAGTTTTGCGGTCAGGAGGTCGAAGACTTTCTGATGCCCGATTTCTCTGAAGACGTGCTCGACCATTTCGGCGCAATCTTCGCCATGGAAGATGTTGCGCAGAATATCGAGGGCTTGCTCTTGAACTGCGACGTCGTCGCGTCTTGCTTGCAGCGCAGGGTTTTCTTCGAGCTCCCGGACGGTGTAGAGGTGCTTCTTTGTGTTGAAGGCGGAAATTGGTGCCAGTGTCGAGCGTACTTGCGAGGCCTGGTAGTGCGTGTTTGAGTACTCGTCGTACATGATCTCGCCATCTTCATCGTCGTCACCTTCGATGTCGTCATCGAGGCTTGGCCTGGTGGGCTCGTCGACATCCATTGAAGAAGGATTGAGTAGACCGACTTGCTCGCCCGCAGCGTTGGAGCCACTAAGACCAACGCTTACGCCACCTCCGCTGCTACCATTCGAAAAGAGCCCTGTCTCTCGTTGCTCGCCGGCGATCGCACCGACGAGCCATCCTGTGCCTAGCTCTTCAAGAGTGCTGATCCTGAGCTCTTTCGGAGCTTTCAACATCAGATGTTTCAAGGCCCAGAGGCTAGAAAGGCGGAGTGGAGGCGAGCTACGTCCTGCATGCTCGCAAAGAATCTTAACAACACCCAGTGCCACCAGGTCCTCCTTCATCGGACTGAAGTCGATCAACAGATTTGTGACGACGTCAGTGGCAGCGATCTGAACTTTGACGTTTTCATGTCTCAAGAGCTCAAAGATAGGCTTAGCAATGCCGGCGTCGATAAGACTGGTCCGCAGCATGCTCACACTTCTGGACATTGATTTAGCTGCACGACAAGCGGCTAGAACAACACTAGTCGTGTTGCCATCTTTGACGCTTAGCTGGCCTCTGTTTGACACTATGCTGGCCTGAAGATCTCGGGGAAATGGCTTGAGCGAGTCGATGATGCAAGAAATGACGCCCGCCTCGATGAAAGCCTTGCGGTGAATCTCTTCTCTGTGGGCAATAGCAGCCAATGCATCCAGCGCACCTTGGCGACAGCGCATGGCATGCAGGATCTCAGTTGGAAGGCCTTTGTTGCCAAGCTGGCACGTAGCGTGTTTCTCACCCTCTTCCTGCGTCGCTCGTCGAGCGGGCCACATGGGTTTCGCAAGTGGCACATTATCGAAACTCCTCTTGAGAACCGGACAGATGAACTTGATCGCTCCGGCCTCCACTGAAGCAGTTTGCAAGCTTCTGCTGCACGAGACCAGAAGAGCCAGGACCTCACAACTGGACTCTCTTACAAGTGTGAGCTCACCAGGTTGCTGCAGACTTTCAGAATCTTTGGCCTCACTGCCGTCCTGTACGAGCCGCACAGCTAATGGTACAGCCAGCAGATTCAATTGTCGTTCTCGCTCTCTTGACTTCTGTCCAAACTCATAGCGTGGGAAGGCTCCCGTGTCAATCTCGACTGCTTCATTGACCAGAGCCAAAAGTCGTAGAGCCTCAATCCTTTGTGAGCCTTGGAATGATCTTGCGAAGTATAGTAGCCAGCTGCAGACGGCATTGGCATGGTCGATGTCTCCGTGCGGCAATGCCGGTTCACTTGCGGCATGATGTCTGCTCGTGGCACCAAGAGCAGGGAAGGCATGTGAAGGAGTCCCGTACGAGATACTCTTAGTGTTGGGAATGTGAAGTGGTGGAAGTAGGCCGCCATGTGCGTTTGGCATGCCATACTTGGGACCCATCATGTAACGCAAATCACCTTCACCGGGTGAGAAGTTGAGGAACAGGTCTTTCACGCGTTCTGATAACACGAATCTGTGGGCACGGTATGTCGATCCTGATATGAGAGAAGAAATGGCTGAAAGTATATTTGGGATGGCGGATACATTTGGGGCTGGAAGTAGGTGAGAGGTGTTGCTCCGATAGTCGATGTGCTTGTTGGCAATCGAGAAAGACACTAGTAGCCCAGCGAGGGCATCCAGTATTCCACAGTGCGCCAGATGTGACTTGACGCCATCGTCGTGTGCAGCGAGTGTTATGATGTCGCAAACTAGCCCTAGTTGTTGTTGTTGGCTCGCGGGGCCTTGGCTGGATGGTTGCTGTAGGATCTTGAGGAAAGTCTCTGTGCTCTCATTATTGAAGACGTCCAGGTCCAGTAGCTCTGCGCCTTCATTCGTCTCAAGTGAGAGCTTCCAGGAAGCAGACAGCTTTCGTAGCGCTTGTAGCGTCGCAGTAACAAGCTTTGGCGTGTCTTCCTGCTGTAACGTATGCAGAAGAGTCTCCACCACTGCTGCTGCTATCAGAGGAGGCACATATGCGGTTCCGCCTGACGCCAGGCTGCCGAGGATTATGGTGGCTTGTAGTTTGGCTTCGTCTTGCTGTATCCGTGGTTGTGTGTGTTCCGACGTTGCTCCATTGTACCCGCCGGTCCGTGGACTTGAGACGATCTTGACAAGTGACTCCAACACACCCTGTTTGACTGCAAGCTCTTTTCTTTGATCGTGTCCGATTATGCTGTTCTTGAGCTGTCGCAAGCTCTCAATCTGCTGATAAGCGGAGTCCGCGGTCTTGAGCGCCTCGATGGCGGCTATTGACGTTGCTTGCACCATTCTTGCAAGTTTGCGCTATCTCATAATTTGCGTAGGTTTGAGAAAGTAACGTCTTGTTATTTAGATTGGGATTCGTAAGACAGGACGCTGGGTGTTTGGAGGTGGTGGTGTGAGGTCTAGAGGTGCTTGCTCTACTGCTGTTGCCGACCGAGCTCCAGGGCAAGTCTGACCTCACTTGCCCGCCGACCTGGAATCTGGGGAAGGTTCGGCCCGATTTAGCCAGCCCCGATTTGCCGGAAAAGCTACTCCATCTACCACAGACGATACCATTCGCTACTTTCCAGAGAAATACTGTATGGCAGACTCACGAGCTGTTCTCCTTGCAAAGGGTTCTCACTTGTCGACGGCATCGATGATCGTAGTCAGTAGAAAGATGCAACTGTTCAAATCCGTTTCAAAAGAAAGATGTCTTTCATTGCCAATCACAAGACGTTTTTCAAAAACACAGCATGTTATCTGTTCTGTGCCTCACGTTTGAACAGATTTGGTCTTGAGGCGAAAGCGTATCGCAAGACTGCACGACAGTCACACTTGATCAGAAATGGTTACAGAGGCTATACATGGGCACTCTCACAGTTTCAGAGGGCAAAAGCTTACGTTATCATTCATGCAGTGATGCCTGGTGTACGGAGGCAGCTCCTAAAATGTGATGTCTCGGTGGTAAAAGCAAACAGATCATCGTCTATACTTGATGATTACCAGTGCGCCAAATGTTGAACAGATTGTACCGCTTAGACAGTATCTCAGCGGCGATTGCAACTACACATATTCGTCGGCCTTGTGGTATTAGCTCTCCAATGATGTGGGTGTCCGAATGATCTAAACATCATCTCCGTGGTTTTCCTCCAAGCACTCACCCATCGGACACAATTCTGTACAAAACATGTTCTCGTTGTTTCCTTCGAGATGCAGGCTGGTGCGGACGATGCCTTCAAGGAAGTCGGGCAGGGTCTGGGCATTATTACATATATGTAATCTAGTTGACGAGTTCTGACACTCGGGTCCGCTCTTGGAAGCGGTATTTCACGCACAATCGCACAATCACGGCCCGTGGTCTTTCCAATATGTAGCCGCACGACGATGGGAGCTGCCGTACAGCCGTCTCGAGCCGATGCCCCATCTTTGAGAGGAAAAGCTGTCGGCCAAGATAGGTAGCGGCATGCGACAATAATGGCATCGGCGGCAGGTTGCACAGTACATGTACAGCGTTGCTATTCATTAAAGACCGCACAACCTCTAAAGCAATGGTTGTCCTTGCCTATGGCACATGCTCTAGATGTGCTCGTAGTAGTACTAATTTCATACCACGATCATCGATCTTTTGAAACCTCAAGGAGCAAACTCTCGTCGTCGTGACTTCACCTGTCAGCTCGTCACTAATGGTTTTGCGATAAGTCGGTCCCCTTGGTCGGCCGGTGCAGCGTCGGCTCATCGTGCCGCCGTGTGCACAGCACACTGGAAGGTTTGCGATACTAGCTTGGCACGTGAGCGAGATGGCGCCTTTGTATGGCTTGCCTGCGCCCATTACACTTTGCCCCGGCGTCAGAGTCGAGAGTTGCATTCGACCTCATCGCCGCACTGACGCGCCAGACACTCCTCCAGGCTCCGCCAGCGGACGAGCGTGCCTCTCTGTGTCCCTTCGTCTCTGCACAGCGCCCGACTACAGTCCCTGTCGCTGCAACTCTCCTCGCCCTCTTCCTTCTCCTCTGCCCCGCCCTCCTGCGCTAGACACTCCTTCACCTTGCGCCGCCGTCCGAATCCAGTACAAAAGACGGCACCCGCCTGCGAACCACAGCCGCCCCGAGCACGCCCCAGTAATATGCGCCGGAGCCTGTCCACGCGAGAGTCCGAGCTGCGCAACACCACCCACCCCTCCTCCTCCGCGCCCCGCCATAGCCCTCCGCCTTCATGTCCATGTCAATGTCGACCTTGACCTCGTCGCCCTCGCCCGTAGCCTCGCCTCGCGCTTCGACCTTCCACTACCCTTCAGCTCGCTCGCGTGCGTCCTCGTTCGCTCCTTCCCCAAAGAGCGCCGTACCCTCCAGAGCTTCACCTCACCTCGCCGCAATCAACTCGCCGCGCCAACGGCCAGCCAATGCGCGGCCATCGCCCTCGCAATCAGTCAACCCACAGTCGAGGCACTCCCGCGAAACCAACTCGGACAGCGTGGCTCCAAAGGAAAGCAGACCGTCTTACGCGGATGCTGGCACACAGTACAGCCCGGACGGCTATCCACCTACGGCCAGACACAATTTCGCAGCGCCCGAGCTGCAGGATCACGAGCTGGCGGCAGGCAGTAGGAAAAGGAAGGAGGGTGCTGGGTCGCGTTCACCACGGATGAACGCCACAGATCACACTGGCGGCACTGCTGCAAATCCTCCAGCAGAGCCTGATGTGCGAGAGGATCCGAATGGCCAACAAAAATTGCCTGAACGACCGGCAGAGCAGCAGTCACAACCTCAAGAGGCTCGATCAACACATGGGCACTCATCTGCTCCCAAACGTCCGCGTGCGGATTCAGAGGCAGCCAAAATAATGCCCCGGGCTTATGAAACTTGCAACCCAAAAGATTTAGGAGTCCTCATCGCTAATATGCTGATGGAGCTCATACGACTGAATGATCAAATCCCTCTACGAGACGGCCGTCTGACAAGATTTCACTCCCGGGCTCCTCCTGGAATTAGTGTGGCAGACTATCTTCAGCGTCTCATTCAGCACGCTACACTCTCGCCACCAATACTACTCAGTATGGTGTATTACATTGACCGCTTGTGTGCACTCTACCCGGCTTTCACGATCAACAGTTTGACAGTGCATCGTTTCCTGATTACTGCAGTGACTGTTGCTGCAAAAGGCTTGAGTGACAGCTTCTGGACGAACCCTACATATGCACGAATTGGTGGCATTCCTGTATCGGAACTGGCAACTTTGGAGCTGGAATTTTTACAAAAGGTTCAATGGAAAATTGTGCCCAAGCCGGAGGCACTGGTAGACTACTACAACAGCCTGGTGGATCGGACCGAAGGCTTCCAGCTTGAAGGCGAGGCCAGCTCTGGTAGCAGTCTCGCGGAGGATGGGAGTGATGACGAAATGCTTCAGGATCAAACGTGAGAGTCTCATTGATGAGCGACCAATGCTGTCAATCACGTCTACAGACTCGTACATGCGATGCGGGACCATTCCCACTGGTTGGGCTGGCAGTCATCAAATATTCCGTGCTGTGGGTCGGCGGCGGTCATGTCATTGCGACGCTGCTTGTGAAGCAGCATGGACAAGACGGTCACATGGTGCTTCCACAAGCTATTAGATCAGAGACAAGAGGAGCGTGTCTGCATGAGCGGATCGACTACGGCCAAGCTCGTGCAAGGCATGTGTGTTTCATGGCTTGAACGGCAGTCCTGCACTGCAAGCGTTGAGTTAGAGCCACGCCGTGAAGGAACCGGCGCAGAGCAGTTCGAAGTGGCACACGCCCTCAGAGTACTACAAGTCACGGCCTGTCCACGACGAGCGCAAATGAGACCAGGAAAGAAAAGCTAACAGGGCAACAAAACGGGCCGCGAGGAACTGGAACGGTGGGTTGTTTATTTCATACGCAGACGACTTCCAATGTCTAACACTTCCTCCTAGCAGGAGACATGGAATCTCTATGCACATAACGTTCTAGCATAGCAAAATTAGACTCCCTCATGGGCACGTTCACGAGAATTTCCCGTTGCCTTCCAACAAAAGCACTTCACAGATTCCTTCGAGTCGAATTGAAACGGCGTTTGATTGCCACAGACCCCTGCAGGTCGACTTCCGCGAAACCGCCTCTTTCTGCCTTCACTCTTACGAAACTTATGCACAAGTCCGTGTATGCTTGCAGCTTCTCTCACTGATGAGCTAATGTCAGCAATCAAAGACATCAAGAAGGATTTGCATGCCATTGAGATGCCGCTCGAAGCAGCGCAGTATCTCGGTGGTTGGTCCACTGATATCGACTACCATAATGCTTACTGAACCAGCGGCTGCCATTGAGCGATCAATTGCACGCAATCGCGAGCAAGAAACGCAGAATGGTTCTGCGGAATTTACCGTTTGCATGTGCGTTTACGGAAAGATCAGCACAATCACAAGTACACGATATTTGCATCGCGAGACAATGCTGCTGACAGACCACGGACCGGTGGTGGCGCATTGAGATCGGTAAGCTCCAGACACTGGTCTTGATCATTCTGTCATCACTCTTGCGCTGACTTCACTTACAGACTGATGATCACGGTCATACTGAGCCTTTAAGATAAAGGGATTGCTGGTGGCAATCAAGAGATAAAGTTTTGCAGAAAACTTATGATTGCAGACTTGATCACATGGTCCCTCGCTCGCAGGACAATACTTCGCATTGACGCTAAGATTCACAGCCCCTAACTTGCATAGAGAGTGACTGTGAAACTCCGTTTGCTGCCAAGACACCTTGCCCTTCGGTGCCCGTCCAGCGACAACATAAAGGCCGTGGCTTGCTCCCACCTCCTCTTCTTTCGGCCACCCAAAATCGAACACGACTGGAGGCAACCCCTCTCAGCTCGTCCCTCATTCACGTCTCGGACCACCCTTTTCGAGCGAGTACATTTACAACATCGGCCAAGTCAACCTTCAGCACAAGGATTTTAGAGTCTTAGGCAGACCTCACTTACAGCATCACATGCAGCCGGGAACGCCAAGGAACTAGCGGCTACCCTGCATCCTCTCGCACATCCACCTTCCCAATCTCTTCCCCTCGTGTTTCGATTCACAGCAAAATCCCACAAAAACAATCTTCTGTTCGCGGCCACCGAGGCGCCACCGCACAGTCAACGAATCTTTGTTGACGCAAGTTACATCTTTCCTTCTTCTACATTCTACACTCTACACAACAGGAAGAAGTTGCACGCACATCTGCGAGAATGACGGTCCTCGGAAGGGTCTTGAACTCGTTGGAGCGGGTTATTAAGAGCGAGGAGAGCGCCGCCTTCGCTTACGACCGCGTCTTGGGCTTCTTCGACCCTCCCGCAGACCAACCGGCAGCTTCAGAATGTCCCGAAGTGGAAACTACCTTGAAGCTCTTGATGAAGTTGATCAAGAACAAGGTTGATGCCAACCTCGCTTTGGAACGCATCTCTGATATACTCCTGTCCTTCACCGCCAGCTCGGCAACTTCACAGGGAAGCAATGCAAGCCAGCCTGCCACATCTTCCTCTTCGCCCTCCTCCTCCTCTACAGAAGTCGCCACGACATCTTTGCCCGCAGAGGTAAATTCTACAGCTCCCGTGACGTCTCAGGTGCCCGAGTCACCGTCAACCAATTCTGCTGTCTCGAGTACCACGCAATCTCAGCAGTCCTCCGCTTCCACTAAAGACACGACACCATCTCCGTCCACAGAGGCAAAATCGGCTGCTTCTATCAAGTCGGCGGTATCCCAGCCGTCACCTACCACTGCACCTGATGCAGATATTCCGCAACCTCAGAAGCCTTCAGCTTCTGCTCAGGACATTACATCGCCTCCGTCTGCAAAGACCAAGTCAACCGCTCTCTCCTCTCCGGCGGTGATATTCAGTCCGTCCTCTATGATCTCAGCTCTCGGGAACACTTCAAAGTCTCAGCGGCCTTCAGCTTCCGCTTCAAACGCCATATCGCCTCCATCTATAAAGGCAGAATCGCCCGCTCCAGCCCAATCAGAGCCAGTCAATCCGTCCTCTACAACTCCAAAGGCAGTCAATGCGCCCTCTACAACTCCCGCCCATTCCAAAACTACACAAACTCAGCAAACTCCTGCTTCAACCGCGAGTCCGCAACTCCCGCCCGCTCAGCCAAACGGACCTCTGAATGCTCCTGGCCCGGCACAATCTCAGCAGCCTCTCGCTCCCGCCACGTCTCCGCAGCCCTCATCCGCTCAGCCAAGTCAACCTCGCTACTCGGCGAAACAGCTCACCCCTAGCCCTTATTCACTGCAGCCAACTTACAGTCCGGCTCATGGCGCGCCTCTCACCTATGAGCTCGCTGTGCGTGTCGGCACATATCAAGGCTCAACCTGCGTTGTCACCTCCAAGTTGATCGAGCACGGCGGTCGTAACCACAATCCCCCGTTGGAAGCGGGACGTCGTGTACCCTTGGCCCAAAGACTGAACTACCTCGATTACTTCCGAAATCAATGTTCAATGGTCGTGCAGCGTGACGAGTTCGAAGACCACAACGGATGGGAGATCGACATCCCTCGCGTCTCCTGCAACCAGTATCTGGACCTCTACAACTCCATGCTCCACCACAAACCCGACAATCTGGAAGACATCTGCCGCAACCTTCTCATTGAGCTTGAGATCGCCATTGTCAACAGGGCTGAAGTTTACGAGTGGTACGAGTCTCTCCCTCCAACCGACGCCCGCGTGGCCTTCAACCCCAGGCACTTGGCTTTCCTGCAAATGCTCGAAAAGTTGGAGAGTGCCATCAACCACTACCTGCACACAGGCAACACACAGCTCATTCGACGCTGACAGGATGATCCCCAAGACACCGCAGAGTGGGCATCGCTCTGCGCCCTTGCGCTCGGCAACATTGCATACATCTGTGGGTGGGTCTTTCTGGGGTCGGAAAGTTGGTCAAACCCGGTCATTCAGAGGAAGTAAAAGTCGTAACAAGGTCTCTCTTGGGGAGCCTGCGGAGGGATCATTACGAGTGCGCGGTTGGCCTTCGTGTTCACATTTTGCAACGCTGAAATTGCTTCTGTAGCCTGGAGGATGGAAGAGAGATTGCTGGAGCAGAGCAGAGCAGAGCGGAGAACATGGCCATCACACAGCGTCTACCTCTATCGTCCGTAGACCGTTGAATTGCTTTCAAAAAGAAGACTTTGAAGGACTCCTAAACTTCGCAGTGCGGTTGATCAAAAAGAGGCACACAAGACATTTGACGTGAATTATACATACAAAAAAGAAGCCCTACTCTAAAAGATGTTTATGTAGTAGAGCAAAAGGGCTCGGGGGCAACGCCACTGTTCGCCAAAAAGGATATATACATTTTCCCACTGTTCGCAAATGCATCCTACTTCTTCTTTCTCCGCACACATCCTCGATTGTGACACTACACTTTATGTGCATTCCAAGGAAAATTTCATTTGCAAAAGACTTTCTTTCCCACCGTTCTTCTTGCTCCATCTATGCGCTCGCCTGAGCATCAGCAGGACCGTATGCTACCCGCTCTTGGGTCTTACTGGGAGCCATGAAGTCGTTCTTGGGGTTCTTCTGTGCTTTGGCGGCGCTGCAGCGGGCCATGGTGGGCGATGAGCGTGAGATGACATCGGTGAAGAAGAAGTCCTCGATGGGCCTCTTGAATGCGGTGCCGGAAACGGTGGAGCCCTTGTTCTGCTCGACGAGCTGAACGCGGCTGAGCTGTGGCAGACTGGCGGGTTCGACGATATCGTAGCGACGGAGGGCAGGGGAGATCTCCTCCATGCGGTCGCGGAGAGCCTCGACGTCGTCGTAGGGAAGTGGTGCGCCGACAGCCTCTGAGACGGCACGAATGATCTTCCAGTCGTCGCGGGCGGCGCCGTAGATGCTGGTGGCGGCACGAGCCATCTGGACGCGACCCTCGGTGTTCACGTAAGTGGCGTGCTTCTCAGTGTATGCGGCACCGGGAAGGACAACATCGGCAAGCGAGGCGCCGCGGTCACCGTGGTGGCCCTGGTAGATAACGAAGGCATCCTTGGGGATGTCCTCGGCGGAGATCTCATCGGCACCAAGGAGCCACACAATCTTAGGGGCGGTCTTGGCGACCTCGGGGCTGGGAACAGACCAACCGATTTCGTAGGCACCTGTGCGGGAAGCAGCGCGCTGCAGGACGTTGTAACCGTTCCACTCGGCAGTCTGGAAGGTACCCTTGTTCTTCTCGACGAAGGCACCAACGGTCTCGTAGATAGCCTTGGCGTCGGGGTGCTCAACGGCGGCGGAACCGACGATGATCATGGGGCGCTCAGCGCTGGCGAGCTTCTTACCGAACTCTCCAGAAAGGGCGGTCTTGAGGGCGTTGGCATCGGCACCATAGTTCTGGTAGTCGAAAGTGGACTCGAAGTCCTCGCCAACAACACCAACCTCGAGGTCAGAGTTCATCCATTGCTTCCTGATCCTTGCGTTGAGAATGGCAGCTTCGTGTCTGGGGTTGGTGCCAATGAGGAGAATGGCGTCAGCCTCCTCAACACCTGTGATCTTGGAGTTGAAGGCGTAGTTCGAACGGACATCAATACCGTGAGCGAGAGGAGCGGAACCCTGGGTGAAGTCGAGAGCAAGGTTGTCGGATCCAAGACGGTTAGCGAGATCCTTGGCGGCGACCAGCTGCTCGGTGTCGACGAGCTGACCAGCAACGAACTTAACCTCGTTGGCCTTGGGTGCAATAGACTTGAACTTGTCGCCAATCTCAACCAGGACATTCTCCCAGGTGGCGGGCTGGAACTCGTTGTTTCTCCTGATCAGAGGAGTTGTGAGACGCTGTGTGCTGAGACCGTCGCAGGCGAATCTGGTCTTGTCGTGGATCCACTCCTCGTTGACGTCGTCGTTAAGTCTGGGAAGGATACGCATAACCTGAAGACCCCTGACATCTGCACGAATGTTGCTGCCAATACCGTCAAGCACGTCAACAGTCTCGATGTGGTAGAGTTCCCAAGGCCTGGCCTTGTATGCGTATGGCTTAGAAAGAAGAGCACCGACGGGGCACAAGTCAATAACGTTTCCGGAAAGCTCAGTGTCGAGAGCGGTCTCGAGGTAAGTGCCGATCTCGATGCTGTTGCCACGACCAGCGCTGCCAAGCTCGGGAGCACCGGCAATGTCGTTTGCGAAACGGATGCAACGTGTGCAGTGAATGCAACGGTTCATGGATGTCTGCAGCTTGTTAGTGGGCGATCTCGCAGTTGCAGTTCACCAGAATATGCGTACCTTGACCAACGGGCCAATGTTCTTGTCCTCAACTGCACGCTTGCCAGTCATCTCGTGGAAACGTCCTCTGTCCGCACCGTATCTCATGCTCTGATCTTGCAAGTCACACTCGCCACCCTGGTCGCAAACAGGGCAGTCAAGCGGGTGGTTTGCCAGGAGGAATTCCATCACACCCTCTCGTGCCTTGTGTACCTGTGGGCTGTCTGTCTTAACCACCATGCCGGGCTGCACCGGCCACGCGCAAGAAGCCACGGGCTTGGGCGCACGCTCGACTTCGACCAGACACATTCTGCAGTTTCCGGCAATCATAAGTTTCTCGTGGTAGCAGTAGCGGGGAACGACGGAGCCGGCCTTTTCGCAGGCTTGAATGAGAGAGGAGCCGGCTGTAGGATCGTGTCAGTGGCGGCTCAGAGCTCCCATGTATTCTCGAGCGGTGGCATACCCTCAATCGACACCTTCTTGCCGTCAATGGTCAGCTCAACCTCGGCCGCACGGCGCGCACTCGAGGAGAGGTTGCGGACGGCATTGGCCTGGGCGGCCGGGCGCTGGGAGCGCCTGAGTGTGCGCAACAGCTGCTGCCTCATCATCTTGTCCTGCCAACGCCCAGAGGAATGTGATATAGGGTGGAGGGGAGAGCGGTGTCTGTGGGCGGAGGGTGGTGGTGGTGGTGGCGGCGGCGTGGTCGAGACGTCAATCAACTGGAATCGCTGCACAGCTGCTCTCTGCTTCTCTCCCGTGTAAAGTAAGCCTGTGCTTTCATTGGTGCTGATTAGTACGCCGTGCACAGCACAACGCAGCGGAGCCGGCTGCCACCGCGGGGAAGCCGAGAAATTATCTTATAAGCAGCAATTCACGCGCTCTCGCCTGCTGTTCTTCTTCCTTCATTTAAATTGTATCACGGCACTGTTTATTGTGGTACCTTTGCGCATCTCTACGCAAAGGCACTCTATTATGTGTCGGAGAGCACGAAATCGTGCACCGTAGCTGGATAACAAGAGATCTTGCTTCAAACAAGGTCGACGAAATGATTCTCCTTACCAACGGTCGCTACATTCCTTTTTTGCATCTTCTCAATGATGAGATATTGTGAGATATTGTAAGCAGTAGTCTTGTCTTCATTGTACGTCATGCCGTTGATACGCTGCTCCTATTTCGAGGATCCACTTGGTATAGCGTGCATCGTGTTCAGACGTGCCATCCTACTTCGGTGGATTGATACTCGCACTCTTCGGTACATCACTACCCGTTGCACAAGTCGCTCCTGCATCGACAGGCAATATCACGCCTGTGAGTTCGGTTCAGTCAGCACGAGAACTAGTCTTCGGAACACACAGATACCATACCTGTCATCCACCTCGCCTCATCGCCTGCCAAAAACCTCACAGCAGCACCCACATCCCAACCCGTCCCCTCCGTCTTCAACAAACTGCGATTCTTCCTCGCTTCTCTCGCCTCATCGGTCATACCACCACTATACATCATCGGCGTGTAAACCATACCAGGACAAACACAATTGACCCTGATACCCTGCGGCGCATGATGCACCGCCATCCCTCGTGTCATATTCTATCACATCCAGTTAGCCACGAAAAACCAACAATAAAAGGTCTCAAAACAACAACTCACCACAACAGCCCCCTTACTAGTCGGATACAACAAATGCGGCGTCCCCCCTCTAATCCCCGCCACACTCGCAATATTAACAATACTCCCCCTCCACTGCCCCTCATTCTTCTTCATCTCAGGAATACAATACTTCGCCATAACAACCATACTCGCGACATTAATTTCCATCCCCTTCGCCCACTCCACCATATCGACATCCTCCGCCGTCCCCGTCGCCCCACCAACCCCAACGACATTCACGAGAATATCGATTCGTCCGAACGCTGAGAGGGCTTTGGATACGACATTGCGGGCGTCGGGTTCGGAGGTTACGTTGGCTTGGACGGCGATGGCGGAGCTGTGGCCGTCTTTTTCGATGAGTTCGACTGTTCGTTTGGCGAGATCCAGAGCCATGTCGACGCAGACGACGTTGGCGCCTGCTTCTGCTAGGAGGATTGCTGAGGCGCGGCCGTTGCCTATGCCGTCGCCTGCTGCTCCTGCGCCGGAAACGATGGCTACGCGGCCGATGAGAGAGCGGGTTGGGCGGGGGAATTCTTCGGGCATGGTGGGTGTGTTTTCAATTGATGATGAGGAGATATTGGTTTAGACGGTTGTTTTTATGATATACGTATCTGCGTATCTGTATAATGGTTTACATATATGTCGGTCGTTGATGGACCGAGGTAAGCGTTCTAGGTTTACTCCGCGTTTATATGCAACGAACATGAAGTCATGCAGTCTTACGCCATGGCTATTGCGGCTCTACCAGAGTTCTCTGTAGAGCGACAAGATTGAGGAATATCATAACTGCTTGTGTCAGCCAGCACAGGTTGAATTTGGACATTTCACGACGAGCTAACAACAGGTCCACCAGATATCACAACGATCACGAGATGAGTTTCATGGCAGCAACAATCATCCAGAACTTGCATAACAAAATCGATTGCTGGCGTACAGCCACATGATATAAACCTATGTCCGAACGATCGTCCTCACGATCAACCTAAGCGAACGAGCGAACGTCCAAAGCCTCAAAACGCCTACCCTCCCACCCTCATAATCATCATGAAAGCACTCTCCTAGCCCCTAAGCATTCAACGAAGCGCTCGCAACAGGGCACTTCTGCGCCGAAGCATCATCCGCCACAGCAGGATGCTCATGCACCTTCGCCTTATGGTGATCCAGCGTAGCGTTCGTAACCGGGCACACAGCACCCGCTTCTTTCTCAGTCAAATGCGGGTGGGTGGGCGGCAGGTAAGCGCTCACGGGGCCGACGATGGGGCAGGTGGCGTCTGTGATGGAGTCTTTGGTGTTGGCGTTTTTGAGAGCCGGGCAGGCGCTGGCGTCTTGCGAGGGCTGCGAGACGGTGCTGTGGTCGTGGATGATGGAGGTGTCGTGGTGGGAGACTTTGGCGTTGGTGATGGGGCAGCGTGCCTCGGGGTTGGAGGCGTCGTAGTGGGGGTGGTTGGGGGGGAGGACGGTGGTGGTGGTTCCTACGACGGGGCAGACTTGTTGGGCGGACATGGTTGTGGTTGTTGGTGTGGTGGGGTGTGGTTAAGGTGTTGGGTTGTCTTCGAGTGGTTGTGGGTTGTTTTGGTTCGAGGTGAAGTGTTGTATATGGCAAGGAAACAGGAACGAGGAGTCAAGAAACAAATGAACCTACCGCTCTCACTCCGGCACTTACTTTTGCGTTGTTTGTCACCCTTGGTAGTCCTCGAACATCACAAGCTCGAACGACCCCGCGCCTGCCCTGCTAATTCTGCTTACAACCCTGGTCAGCGAGCTATCCGGAGCTCGTGATTGGTGTAGAGCGTGAAGCTCACTCCACTACTCCCCGTCCAGAACCTTACTAGGCAGTCGGTGAGGCCTCTATGGGATTTATTCATTGCCATGGATGGGCTGGTGGGCATTGTATGCATATATGTATGAGGACAGTGATTCTGTCGTTGCAGTTATACAGCGACCCGCCAGCATACTCTTACAGAAGAAAAATCGAGGAAATTGAAAAAGGTGTGTGATACCGACCCTAACCCTCACATCCCCAAGCAAAACCAAGTGTACAAAACACATCTTCTTGTAAGAACGATATTCGGAGTCCTTGGTACCTATCCAATAAGCCATATGATCACCTCCAGTATAGTAGCAATGATATAGTATGATATGGATCCTCTAATTGCTTCGGAGCCTTGAGATCGGGCTCGACAATTCTTCGTCGATCTAGATCTTGAACTTGACAATCGAAGTACAGGTAATCGGGACGCCGTCGTGCAACAACTTCATCGCAGTTTCAACATTTACTTAGAATAGTACACTGGGTCCCGAGCTCCTTCGGTACTGCTAGAGTCTTCTCAATGATCGATACGATCAACTTATCGCCCGGTAGTGACGATCGTAGCATGCAAGATGGTCGAGATGATTGTTCGTATACAAACTTATGTTGAGGGACCCATTCAATATTTCGATACGGGCAAGACGGATGCGGTGTCCTGACGAGTGGAAGGGCATGTTTAATCAGTAGAACACACTGACCGGGATATATGACACGATGTACTAATGATCATAAGATTGACAACATCTACCCTACTACTTCAAAGTTCCCATCATCTGATCTGCTCCAAACCTCAAAATTCAATCTTCCTTCATCATAAACAAATCGATCCGCAGCTGTTTGGGTATCATTGCCGTTACGCCCCGTGAAAAAAACAAAATCATAAAAAGAAAGAAAAGGAGGAGGATATCAAATCCGTGGCGAGCAAGATCTCCGTCAACAACGCTTTCCACAAGATCAAGCTCGCTCAAACGCCAAGCTTGAAATCATAGTCCAAGCCCTCCTTGGTGATCCACTCCTTGAGTAAAGCAACACCTGCTCGCGCAGCCTGCAGCGGGTCCGTCTGCACGCCCAAAGGTAGTCTGTATGCGCCTTGCAAGAGCTTCTTAGGCTCGCCGAAGTCGCTTTGGCTGGGTGCTGGGAGGGATGTCTTCGAGCGCCCAGCCCAGGTCTTTGGGAAGTTTCCAATGACAGTGTCTATGTCCATATTCTCATCTGCGTGCAATGCAGCTTTGTGCAGGGCACCACTGAGCTCCAGGAGAGAGTCGCGGCTAGGCCCTTCGCTGGGGAACTGTGCGGCGATTTCAAGTATTCTCGCGTGAATGACGACAGCAAGGCTAGAAGCAAGGCCATTTAGGGCTGGGAATTCCTGCGTGGTTCTTCCTACAAAAGAGCAGAAAGGAGTCAGGCTACGCCAGCCTCGTATAGGGACGTTCTGGTTGGCGACGAGTGCCGCGCGGTCAGAACACGTAAACGCCAGGAGGTAGCAGAATAGCGATTCGAGTGACTTCGCCGCAGCGGTACGACGTGCTCTGGCGTTTGGTTTGCTGCTGAGAAGATCGGAGGCGCCATGCTTAAGGTCGCGGCCGAGCCTTTCGAGGCGCTTCTGCTCAGTATCCCAAGCCTGCGAGGTGGCAACCTTGGTGGAGGGAGGGTTACTGGAGGGCGGTTTTGATGTCGTACCGTTCGGCTGGGGTGCACGCTTCTGCTCGCTTGGTGTGATCGAAAGTGCAGGAGGTGTTTCGACCTGGCTGTCTGTGGAAACTTCACGTCTAGGGTGAAGAAGATCCTTGCGCGTGACGGGAGTTACCATGTGACTTTTCTGCTTGGTAGAAACAGCTGGCGACGGAGCTGGAGGCGGTACAGGTGTGCTCGGAGCCTTCTTAAGGTCAAGAGCAGCAGGTGCATTTTTCTTTGATGGAGGTTGTTGTGACGAGGCGCTCTCAGCTTGCTTCTTCTTAACAGGCTGCTCGGGCACAGCATCATCGACTCTTTTCCTCTTGGTTGGCGGTTCTGCATCGTCCAGATTCTCTGCGGTAGACTCTCTCCGAGGACGCTTCTCAGCAGGGGCGCGCTTGTCCTCCGCCTTCTTAGACAAAGGTGCGACTTTCTGAGCAACACCTTTTCCAGATCGTCGTGGTTCATCCGTTTTGTCTCCCGCCTTCGAAGTAGTCTCTCGGCGGGCATCATGCTCTGCAGCATCCTCATCGTCAGAGCTTTCCGGTGTCAAGCGTGAAGATGTCAAATTCTTGTCTGGGCGAGCCGGGAGTTTGAGTATGCGCTGGACATCCTCCTTCCTTGCCTTCTTGAACTTGATCTTGGCGATCAGAGATGGCCTTCTCTTCTCCGCGCTGGTCGATGATGGCTCCACATTGGTATCTGCGCTGGCTGAATGGACCTTGACTGACGCTTCAGGAGACCTTGATCTGGCCCTCGCGCGGTCGTGATCTTCTGGACTTTTGTTCCTTGCAACAGCCGGAGCCTTTGATCCCACAGGTCGTTTACCATCCACTCTTTCATCGCGCTCAGGTCTGCTCGTGTTCTTCGTCTTGATTACTTTAAGCGCAGCGTCTATGTTGGCTGGCAATTCCGGCGAAAGACGTGGTGGAAGTTCAAAGATGTCCAGTGCTTCAGGCTCGTAGCGAAGAGGCGAAAGCTTTGGTGGCATGTATGTGTCCGTCTCAGCATCTTGCTTATTCGCGGCGCGCCTTGAAGGCGAAGGCGATCGAGGCCTGCTCGTTTCCTTGGGCGCAGGTGCTGACGCTTCGGTTCTGGTTTTCTTCGGTGGTGGAGGCGAGTGCTTGCCGTTAACATCAAGCGCTTTGTCCTTGCGCGTCGCCGTGTCCTCTTCTCTCTTTCGTTTGAGCTCGGTCGCGTCTCTGCGATTTGACATGAAACGCACAGGCTCTGATCTTTCGTTCTCCTCCACTGCTTTGATCATATCCGCACTCTCGGCCTCCAGCTCCTTGACTCTTTCTGCGGGACCTTTCACAGCGGGCTGTTTGCCAGATTTGTCTGCATCTCGAGCACCCGAACCATCTCTCACCGGTGTCTCTCCCGTCTTTTTGCTCTTGTATGCGCCGAACGAAATGACCTTCTTCGGACCTTGCGCAGGCGTGTTTGATCCGGTCGCATTGCGCGTGCTGTCCGCGGTTCCGGGTCGTTCTTCGGGGTAGTGCTGAGCGTGCAAGGACAACATGTTTGATCCAGGCTCGTGGAAGCGAAAGGTCTGGTACTGAATGCCCTCGCCTTCGTCATATTTGAAGGGAGTGCCGTGTAGCCACTGGTACTGCTGCGATCTCCACTGGTACTGGTATTTGAGATGTCTGTCTTGCGCGATCGTGATGAGGTATGGGTCTGACGAGGTATGCTTCTGCATACGAGCCACAGCTCGGTCCAGCTTGTCGAGTTCGGCCTGGTCTTGTTCGCTGATCCTGTTAACATGGGAAGACGGGTGCGCATGCTCAGCGGTGACTTGCGATGCGCCCAGCGGAGGCATTGCTGGAGTATGCGGTCTTTGCGGGTTGGAGGTGTTTATTGTAGCAGGCGGTATGTTGTCGGAATATTGTAAACATGAGTCGGAGTTGGTAGTGGAATAAATTGTCGTGGTATGCGCGGTGTTTCGTGGTAGAGTTGCAAGAAAGTAGGTAGTGTTTGGTTGTGACAAGCGAGGCGACAGCTGCAACAATGAGCTTTCAATGGCTATTGTGCCATGGTATTGTCAGCACGTGCGCGGGCAGGCAGACGAGAGGGGCGCATGTGATAGCACGAGCGAGCATACCTGAAGCAGCGCAAGCTGGGTGAATACAAATAAATGCACGGTCCTGTTATACCTCTGTATGTATTCCTATGCGCGCAAAAGGTGGGAGCGGACGTGTTTGCGCGCGCAAAGCCCCACGTCGTCTTCGTCGTCGTCGCAGGGCGGCAGTCGAATGCGCGGGTGCAGCATTGGCAGCGTGGAGCACGCAATACACAAAAACCAAGATGGCAGTATCAGAGCGGTATGGATATCGAAAGTGAATCGCTCATTGAAGTCACATGAGCGCGACGTCACGGTGTAGTACAGTACTGGAAGGAAAGGAAGTTGCCGCTGCCGCTGGCCTTGCACTTTCCCTTGGTGAGCTGATCCGCAGCGGCGTGCGGCTAAGCAAATGCACCCATCTACCGAATGGGATAGGGAGACTGGAGTTGTCGCTGCATGCTGACGTGCTTTGGTATAGCCATCGACGAATCATGTGGCTATTTGGATAATCTAGACATATCTTCATTGACGCCATCCATCCGCATTAGGCTCTTGTATGATGGGCATCGATCGACAGCAACTTCTCGCTGGAAGCATACCCAAGCCACCGCAAAGTATTTGGGCGTAGATGCACAGCTACTGCAGGCAGCCATCTACCGCCTAGCCGGTGATCAAAACGTGGCAAGGCACAAGCGAGCCTGCATGAATATGCATCCCACCAACGCCAGCCTTGCTCACCGATATCCTTCGAAGTGCTGTTCATGGGCACGAACAGATGTCGTGACGTGCCAGTCTACGAACCGCGAGTGTATACACGTATATGCCCAGTACCGGGAAAGCGAGTACTGATATATCTTCACCTGTGGCCGCCATCTCAAGCACTCTCCTTGCCCTGTCTCCATAGATTTCGCTTGTTATGTATGCTCGACGCTGACTCACTTCTATATGCCTTCATCGAACCACAAATACAAGTATGTACACCGGTGGCCATGCTGCATACTATTCGCCTTTCATACCACAGCCACCACTTTCACGAGATGCCCGCAGGTGTACACTGGAAAATCGACTTGCACAGGAATAGTCCCATAGTGGAAGTCCAGCGACTCTGCTCAGGGAAGAATGTAACTTCGCAGGATCCTGGATCTGGCGTAGTACAACTCGAAGAGACGTGTCTACTCCACCGCAGCATGGTATCTTGTGCAACGAATGCCCTCCGCCACAGCTCTCACGCCACAGCCTGAGTAACACGCGCTACGTATGATACGTATTGTGACCATTCCGTGCCTGATGCTGTGTCGTCTTACTCGATTCCAGGCTCCCAGGACACCTGCGCTGTCTCACAATTCCAGAATGACCGAAAAACCACGCAGTGGCTGCGCACCGTCAGCGGACACTGTGCAACAAGACTCGTTCCCTGCTGCCCACCTCATGCTCACAATGGTGAACACTGCCAGACTCATACAAGAGACATGCAATGATGGCGACAGTCTACTACAAAATGCGATATCGATCCTCTGCCCAAACGCTACGATGGCCGCCGAATTATTCAGACACAAGATTTCCAACCATGGCTCGCGGTAGCACCCACTTCTCCGATATCGCCAAGGCGTGTAAGGGAAACCACTGCCCTTCGAGACCAAATTGCTGCTCACGGCGCAGCTGTCGAAATGCTTTAGCATCGCGCCTCGATCGCAGAGAACTCACCATCACCACGAAGAAGAATGTGCTCTACCCCGTGCTTGACAACATCGACCTCATCAAGAGAGACACACGACACAGATGCGATCGCTCCGCTTGGAAAGGCAAGGAGATCACGCACGCGTACGCCAGGTTTGCTTCCGTCATGAATGCAAGCGTTGCTCCTGCGAGCTGTCGCTGCAAGACGTGTGCGATCGAGCGGGCAGACCGCAAGATTGCTCTTTTGTCCGCGCAGCATCATGAAGCGAAGCGCTGGCTTGATGCGTTGAGGAAGTATCGCTGGAAATACGATCTTGACGCTAGCTCGACTTCTGCGACCGTTAGCAGGTGAGTTTGATAGAGACCCTTGACTTGCCTTGGTCTGAGAAAATTGCTAATGGCTGTGAACAGCAGGTCGAAGCATCGTTCACGCTCTGGATGGAGCCGCTGGCTGCCCCAAACCAGCAGGCGCAGGACTTGATCGTGGCTGTTGAGCACCCATGGATTGCAGGCTTTGTGCGCTATACAGATCGAGGTTTCGACTGCGTGACGTTTCTCGGCGAGGGTCCGACTATTTCCTTGTCGGTGTCTGATCGCGTTTGCTGGGATTAGAGGGCTTTCAGTTTTGGAGGAGGCAACCATCGCTTCCTACTTTCTCATATTGACTGCGTGTTGTCTGAGACATCACGCACCAGCGCCTTGTCCCATGTACCTACCTAGCTGTCTCGAACTCCCAAGTTTGTGCGACAGCACACAATCAGTGTTTGCTGGTCAGAGACATCTCACTGAACAACTTCATATTGCCAGTATTGACCGCCGGCGAAGTATAAGTCCACTGACGCCCAGAGCTGTAGATCAACCATCAGCGCAGAATTACCACTCACTCAACAACCACCATGCCACCCTGCATCCGCACCCACTGCCCCTCGCACAAACACTCCTGCCACCACTACACCTGCACCCTCGAGCTCCGCAACCGCCTCGAACGCCGTCGCTCTGAGCGCGATCAGCTTAAAGCGAAACTGGAAGCCGACGCAACCATCGCCATCAACGCTCTCCGCAAACTCAAGGAAAGCTGCAACAAGCCCGACAGAGCATATCTTTCGCAGGCCAGGCAGAAGTTCGAAGACCAGACTTCTGAGGGAGTTAGTCGTTTGGAATGCTTCTGCGTTGAGTGTGCTGTTGAGCACAAGGATCGTGAGATTGCTTCTCTAAGGAGGAGGTACCGGGTTTTGCAGACGGTGCAGCAGGCTGTTGCGGACGTGGAGAGACAGAGGAGGTGCAGGGAAAAGTACAAGGCGATGAGTTCGTGAGTATAAGGTTCTGGATGCGGACTGGGCGGTTCTTTGACTGATTGGTATTGCTTGTAGATCGCTGCGTGCCGACCAACTGCCTGCTTGGGATAAGTACGCCCGCTACGCCGCTGTTCAGCCGAATGGCTTTGATGTGATGGGGAGGGGAATCATGGAGTGTTTGCCCATCCAGGATCTTTTGGATATGGGTGTTACCATTGAGCGGGCAGTCATCCCCGGTCGTGCTCGCCGCTGAGATGGCCATGGTGAGTGACGAGGTGGCTCTCTGGTCATGGGGAGGCGGATGGAGATAGAGAGGTGAGTGGTTCGTTGACGCAGACGTGGAATCGATGGCTGTGGAATAGATGGGCTTTGTTACATTTCTTGTTTCAGACCATCGTGGCTCTCTATGCTTTTGCTGTCGGATGTAGGACTGGTGTGCGATGGTCCGCCATTGAAATACCGTCAGAAGTACGCGAGTTCCTCAGCGCTCATTGAGCCGTCGCCATCAGGCATGAAAGTATAATGTTGTCATGTCTACCAGGGAGACATCACCCTCGGGCGCCATTGAGCTGCCAGTCTATCCAGATTCACAGGGTCTCATCAATGTTGTGGGCCTCAATCAGTTGTTAGGTGAGTGAATCGGCTGGTTTGATGCGTCGAATGTCAACAAGGCAGGAGCGAAGAAGGTCGCTCCTTCCTCATTCGCACGGCGTGTCAACATTTGACACTCCACAACAACAACCCGTTTGCCTCCCGACTCCCATCGCATTCGACGTTCGCAGCAGCGACTCTACAAACTCATCTACGTCTCAGCGCAAACGCATACACCAAGAGAAATGGAGTTCACCATCAAACCTGCGAAAAAGAAAAAGCACGGCAAAGGCGCCCAGTCCGCGAAGACCATCTGCGAGCTCACCCATTGCCCTCGTGTGCCGGATCACTGCACACGCTGGGAGTGTCATCATCAAGTGAACGATGCGGTACAAGCGCTCGAGAACGAGAAGCTCGCGCTCGCAGTATCAGTCGACGGTCGCAACGAAGAGGTGAAACGCCTTGTCGCCGAAATCGAGCAAGAGTGTGATATGGAGGCGTTCGGCAGTAAGCCTATGAGCTCAGCTCAAACCGCATTCAAAGCCAGCTTTGGAGCTAGACCGTTGATAATAGCGTGCGACTGCCTGGATTGTAAACAAAAGCTGGGCAACTTGGAAATCGGAGTCATGGCGGAGAGGCTGGCCGTCACCCAAGACTGGTTGGCTGCTCTGCGTGAGTACCGATCGAAGAACGACCTTGAGTTTCTGAGAGGTCAAGCTGGCCACGAGACAGAGTATGTAAGTCGGCCGCACTTGTTGATGTACCACGCTAATTCTTCCCTTTCAGCTACTTCTCGGGGGGTAAATACTTTCAGCAGATCGGAACTTATCGAGGACATGGCGCATGCAAGATCAAGCCTAGACTGCAGATGCAGCACTCGTACAACGTTTCGTCACTTACCACGAATGATATGGCCCATCGTCCAATCAAGCAGGCATGGGCCACGAGGACAGTGTCGCAGCCGAAGGATTCCATTGTTCCGGGCCTTCAAGGCGAACGCACTCGCCTGGAAGATGGGAGAATACTTGTGCACGATGGTCACTACATAACCAGAAAAGGCCGCACGATTACACTCAATGATACTACCGTCGTGTCCGTAGAAAGACCCAAGGCGGCCAACCAACCGTTGAAGCTCACACTGGATTGAGTAACGTGGTCCGGGAGTCACTTTGGCCGAGCGAAAAAAACTGAAGACTCAGGCGTGCCAACGTGCCAACGACTACAACGACGAAACCCGCAACCAAAAAAGATGCAAACGGGCAAGCGGTTGGTTCTAGGCTTCAAGGGTGGCCAGATGCTCAGAATGTTGGAGGATAGCACCAGGTCGATGGGCGTGACTGGGCAGTATTCGCCGTAGATGCAGGAAAGAGGAGCCAAGGCATGAAGAGAATCGTCGGACCGAACGATGTACAGTAGCTTGTTGACCGCAACCGGGTAGCTGGACGCATGTCGTGCAAGGGGTCGTAAATGGTGTGTTGTTGTGCACTGATAGCTCATTTAAGCTCTGGAGCTCACAGATTGGACGCCTGAAGGTAGTTCAATATCGTCCCTGCCATCATTTTGTCTATCAAGAGTGAACTAAGTCACTAACCACTGACCGCAGCAGCTAGCTTGACGTGCAGTCTGTATGTCCGAGTCAGCGAAGATAACGCGTGGAGTCTCCTCACCAGAAGACTATTGTTTAGCATTGTGATCCCCATGAGCACGGCCTTTTGAAGAAAGGCAAGCATCAGATGCCGGCCGGCCAATGCGGATGAGGCGGTATTCGTAGTAACTTAGATTATCCATTATGCTGACCAATTAGCAGCATGCGGCAGCGAAATTCCGACAGTATCGTCACAGCTCAGGAGACACGTCCTCCATGGAGGATGTCCGGGCGATCTGCGAGACCCGTCCAGGGAGAGACCAAAGACGTTGGCCTACTCGTGTAGTGATGGCGACTAGCGCACACGTCTTCAAGTCCCTCAAAGACGAGCCATGGGCCGGATCAATGGCGACGAGTTTGCTTAGGAAAGCATCGAGAAATCAGTAATCAAGTAAGAGTGGTATAACAATTTTGGTTCACCCACGGCTCGAAACAAACCCTATCTTTACGATATAGGGTTCGATTTTCTTATACACGGGTTAATGGCAGGCCTGACAGGCAGTCATCGTGTAATTCGAGCGTGATGAAGATGTGCGGCGGAAGGATCTTCCCCAGTTAGCCCGAGTGCAAATCTTTGCCTTGGTGGCGGAGTTTTGACAGCTCGTCCCACGCGCCGCGGGCCTGTTCTTCCTTGAGGCTTGCGCTACAGAGACGGCACGGACTTCAGAGACACGTGCAGTGGTGCTAGTAATGCGAGTCAGCGCTGAAAGTATGAAAGTATGAAAGTTGAATTGCTGTGGTTGGTTGTCTTTGGCCAAAGGATATGGCCATTGCGAAAGACACGTGCTTTCAAGCTTTGCGGTGCCCGTAAGGCACCCACCATATCGAAGTTTCCTAGCAGGTGCGTTTGCACACACATACTGGACATACCATACCACTCTCAGTGCTACCAGCTGAGCCATCCTGCCTCCCAGCAGCGATGGCAGTGTAAAGGACATGAAATGATAACATTCGCGCGAACAATGCACTGTCAGGATGGTGAAACCTTGATGTGGAGATTCCAGCACCCTGATGGGCGGAGTCTGCAGGTTCCACTTGGGCAGACTTCTCGGTCGGGTGGCGGCGTCGGCCCCGGGATGATCGACAACTACTGCACTACCCAAGTGGGCCTGACCAACATGCTGGTGCGCACGCCATGTCCATTGTTTGGTGACTGTTGATGAGAGCGTTGATGATACGAGCTCGAGGAGTTCTGCCTTTGGGGGCGAGAATGAGAACGCTCACTCTCTGGATCTGGATCTCTATGCTGCTTGATGAACGACAAGGCGGCATAACTGTATGTGCCCGCCATGGAATGAGGATATGCCACCATACCACACATACGCCACGATAACTGGACATCTTCCATCCTGTGTGGAGAGCTCGAAAAACAACCACCCACGTGGTGCTAGACACTAGTCGACGGCACTCCTATCCAGCCTCATGAGAGATTGCAATCCTCAGCTCACTGACCCACATCCTCAGCCTAGCAACTGCTCTTCAGGAGCATCGACAAATTCCCTCGTGACAAGCTGGGAGTCAATGCCCACGAGTTGCTAACCTTTTTATCAGATCTCGTCCCAAACCAGCAGAGTAGTAGCCCAAGCGTGCCAACGTCCACGTCGATCACTACTGCTATTGCTCTGTGGCGCAAGGGACCATTGGTCGAGCATTGATGGTATCCACGACTCTAGGAATGATAGCGACCTGGTTCTGACTCGATGCCATCCCCTCGTCCATCAGCTATGAGCACCACCTGCAAGACATAGAGGTATATGAAGGCTTCTCTCCCAGCGTCCAAATCGATTTTGTCACACACCACTGCACATCTCTTCCACCTTCTCTAATACCAACTTCACCACATTCTTTAATCACCCACACTCTTTTACACAATGCAGTACGCTTTCATCACCCTCGCCCTTACTGCGGCCACCCTTGCTCTTCCCACCACCAAGCGTGAGGAGGGTGTCGTTTCTGGTGTTGTCGGCACAGCCACTGGCCTTGTCAATGTTGGCGGTGTGACTGGTGGTCTCGGCCTCAAGCGCGACATCGTTGGCGGCGTTCTTGGTGATGTCGATGAGACTCTCAAGGGTGTCAACGTCGGTGTGAACGCCAAGCGCGACATTGTTCCGGAAGCTCTGGAGATTGTTGGCCAGACCACCGGTGGCCTCAACCTGAAGCGCGGTGTTGTTTCCGGCACTGTTGACGATGTCAAGCAGACCGTTGGCGATGTCGATGTGAAGCAGACCGTCGGTGACCTCAACATCAAGCGTGATGTCGAGGAGACTGTCAAGAACCTCAACCTTGGCGGCACCGTCGAGGGCTTGAACGTTGGCGGTACTGTCCAGGGCTTGGGCGTCGACCACGTCGTCTCTGGCACCGCTGGAGGCGCTGTTGGCACCGTCAAGGGCCTGAACGTTGGCAGCACTGTCGACAACGTCAAGCGTGGTCTTGTCTCTGAGACCCTCGGCGGTGTCACTGGCACTGTTAACGGCCTCAATGTTGGCGCCGACGTCAACGACCTGAACGTTGTCAAGCGTGGCCTCGTTTCTGGCACCGTTGGTGACGTTACCGGCACTGTCGAGGACCTCAAGGTCGGCCAGACTGTCGATGGATTGAACGTCGTCAAGCGCAACGTGGTCTCCGGCGTCACCAACCCCCTTCTTGAGACTGTCACCGACACTGTTGACGGCCTTGGCCTCAACGTGAAGCGTCAGTCTGAGGGTGCTCTCGGACTCAACTCTGGTCTCGTTGGCAACGTTCTTGGCAGCAAGCAGAACAACGCTGGCGACGCCCTTGCCCTCAATTCTGGCTCTGCTGGCTCCGTCCTCGACAACCTTCACCTCAAGCGTGAGTCTGGTGACGCTCTCGGACTCAACTCTGGCCTCGTCGGCTCTATCCTTGGCAGCGGCAACAACCCCGCCGATGCTCTTGCCCTTAAGTCTGGCTCCGCTGGTTCCGTTGTCGACAACGTCAACCTCAAGCGTGAATCTGGCGATGCTCTTGGTCTTAACAGCGGCCTTGTTGGCTCTATCCTTGGCAGCGGAAACAACCCTGCTGATGCCCTCGCTCTCAAGTCTGGCACCGTCGGCTCCGCCACTGACAATGTTGTCAAGCGTGAGTCTGGCGACGCTCTCGGCCTCAACAGCGGCCTTGTCGGCAACCTCCTCGGCAGCAAGCAGAACAACGCTGGTGACGCCCTCGCTCTGAACTCTGGCACCGTTGGCTCCGTCACTGGCGTCACCGATGGTCTCCTCAAGCGTGAGTCTGGCGATGCTCTTGGCCTTAACAGCGGCCTTGTTGGCAACCTCCTCGGCAGCAAGCAGAACAACGCCGGCGACGCTCTTGCTCTCAACTCCGGCACCGTTGGCTCCGTCACTGGCGTCACTGACGGCCTCCTCAAGCGCGAGACCATCGACACCGAGAACCTCGACATCTCCGCCCTGCTCCAATCTCTCGACGCCGAGCAGCTCGACGAGCTCATCAAGCAGCTCGGTCTCTCTACCCTCGTATAAGCGACGAGAAGATACACTTTCGTGAACCACAGCCACAAGCTTGAGCGTCTGACGCGCCAGGCACGACACCAACCTTTCCTTGTTTTATCTTCGGTTTTACTAGCGATCCGACTTTTTATGTCTACGAGTCGACGATGCCACCTGCATCCTGCTTTTTCTTTTGATGGTGAAGACAGATTTCTGAGTCTTCGAGTGCCGGACGCATACACAGGATCCGGCGCATCTTGTATATTTACATAATTCTTCAATACCAATTTCTTATCATGTGGATTGTTTTCCCTGTATCGTGTAAGTGTTCTTGGTGTCTTCGGCTGTATTGTTGAAATGTCAGAATCAGGCTCCCAGTGAGAAAGTGTTCGCTGCTCGAACATCTTGCCATTTCTTCGTGTAACTAAGTGTCTGACCTTGGTCTTATGCAAGAACTCGCAAGCGCCATTGAGAGCGTGCTGGTCATCCGCCTGACGAGGAAAGGACTTGAGCTAGTACATTAGGTGCTATCGAGTACTGCAACGCATGGTGCCACCGAGAGAGCACTGCCTCGTTCACTCGCTCTCTGTTATCGATGAGCCACTACCTGAGATCCTCACCCACGGAGGAGTGCTGTTTGCCATCGAGATGCATCGCGCACCTGGCCGAAAAGATTGCAAATGAAAATCGACTGTCTCGGTTGGTCACGATCTTCCTTCCTGGTGCTTCCTCAAAGCATCCCCGAGGCCCTCTGGAAACTCATCATACCTAGCAACACCATCCTCCGGAATCCGATACCAGCGCGGAGCTCTCTTCAAATAGATATGCATACCAACCGCCGGTATCGTATTGGCCCCCTCAGTCGCAGTTCCAGCGGCTAGGTACGTCTTGTCGGGGTAGAAGTCATACTGCATAGCCATGCAAGATCCGCATTCCGAGCAGAAAAATCTGGTAGACACGCTCGTGTCGCCATCGCCGATGGTAGGCCTCCAGCTGGAGATTTCGCCTTTCCATGAGATTGCGGACTTGGTGGTGCCGGCCCATGGAGCAAAAGGTGCTCCTGAGGTCTGCTGACAGGTGGAGCAGTAGCAGAAGTCGAGTTCTTCTGGGGCTTTGGTCGAGGACCAGGAGATTTTGCCGCAGGCGCATTGGCCTGAGATCACTGTGGACGACATGTTCTAAGTTTGGCTGTGTGATGCCTTTATGTAGAACAGTTTGTTGTGGTTTCCAATGCATGTGGTCGTGTCGTCGCGTGTTGAAACACTCCGAACCCCGCTTGTCTCTGCAACCAATCGCTTCGCCTGTCCAACGACACGCGGTCACACTGCATCCGTCAGACCACGATGAAGAAACAAGTGTATGTAGCGGGCGCCTCGATGCGTGATTGAAGGCCAGTAATGAGTTACTCGAGGGAATATAGCAGACGCAATCGGTGTGCATGGGCACATCGACATGCAGGTCTCAAGAATTGTGGAACTCCGCATACGGCGTGACCAGCCACCAGAGATACGCTCTTACTCCTGTACACTTACTTGATCAGCACCTACACCTTTCATCTCGTTTTGTTACTTCCACATTCTGCAGTATTGTTGCGTACAAGCCATGTTTTACTCATTCAACTCTCTTTCGCTCCTCGCGTTTGCCGGCAACGTGGCAGCCTGGGGCGGTCTGGGTCACCGCACAGTTGGCTACCTCGCAGAACACTACTTCACGGAAGATGCAGCCCAACTGGTGAAAGACCTCATCAAGCCGTCGGATACCTTCGATATCAGCGATGCAGCCATCTGGGCTGATGGCATTCGGCAGCGTCAGCACTGGACTGAAGGATGGCACTTCATCGGTGAGTGCTTCCAATTGGACTTGAAGATTGGGGTATGTCTGACCTTGCGTAGATGCGAAGGACAACCCACCGGAAAACTGCAATCTTGACTTTGCCCGGGATTGCAAGCAGATCCAAGGCTGCGTAGTCTCGGCTCTTTCCAATCAGGTTTGTTTGGCTTTGAGACTTTCGAGAGAAACTGGAAAAGCTGACCACAGACACGAACAGACGTCTGTCATATTAGACCCAGACACCACTTTCAGAACCCGTAACGAAGCCCTCAAGTTCATCCTGCACTTCATCGGCGACATCCACCAACCTCTGCACGCCGAAGATCTCAGCCGCGGAGGAAACGACATCCCCGTCGCCTTCGATGGCCACCGAACTCAGCGCACCAACCTACACAGCGTCTGGGACTCTGCCATCCCTCGCAAGCTCAACGGCCTCAGCTTCGATGCCAGAGCAGCCGAAGAGAAGCCCGCAGCAGCCAAGTGGGCGAAAGCCCTTGTCGAAAGAACCAAGACTGCCCATCCGTCATCGCCGAATGTAGCGACTGAGTGCGCCAACCTTGCTGATCCCAACCAGTGTGGCATTGAGTGGGCGACGGAGTCCAACAAGCTGGTTTGCCAGTATGTGCTTGCGCCTGGTCTTGACTGGGTCAAGGACAATGATCTTGGCGGAGAGTATTACGAAGGTGCTGTGGATGTTGTCGAACTGCAGATTGCGCGTGCTGGTGTAAGGTTGGCGGCTTGGGTCAATGCTATCGCTGCTGTTACTGCCGAGCAGATGCGGGTTAAGGAAGATTTGTGATGAGACGGAGGCTCCGTTGATGTGTATCATGAATTAATATTATTATTTGTCGTTAAGTTTACATGCTAGTCTTTGCTTCCTGCGAACTGCAGCGCGACTAGTGTTGGCGATATTGTGTTTCCTCCATTGCATCGCTCGAACGCTTTCAATGTTTAAATGCACCAGTTCCCGTCTCGCAAGACAATTATTTCTTGTCCAGAGCCAAGATCAACTCGCTCGCGCGCTCAGCGACGGCAACAATGCCAAACATCGGGTTCGTCGTGAAAGCCTCCGTGATGGAAGAATCGACAACGTGCAAGTTGTCCATGCCCTGAACCCTGGTGTTTGCATCAACACAAGCTCCAATCTTGCAGCTTCCGCTCCAGTGGTTCACGTAGCCACGGGTGTACTCCGAAGGCGTAGTGATGTACTTCAAGATATCCTTCTTCGAAGATGTTGAAGGGAGGTTGAGAGACTTCAGTCCGCTGGCTGGCAGGGCCTTGAAGATCTTTGCGATAACAGTGGCCACGGCATCCGCATCGGCAGGGTTGCTGTAGAGGAAGTCGGAGGCTGGGCCAGGAAGACCCTTCTCGTTCAGGACGATGCGAGACTTGGACTTGGCGCCTGAGGTAGCGTAGACGTTGAGAGTGACGGTGTTTTTGCCGTTGTAGCCGAATGAGCCGTGGACGTCCAAGGTGCCTTGCACAGTGATTTTGGAGTTGTCGGGCTGTGTGACGTGGTCCCAGAGAAGACCTGTGGGGCCTGCGCTGGCGTAGGGACCGCTGCGGGAGTTGAGGTAGAGGTCCTTGTCGGCGGGGATCGGGGAGCTGTAGTTGAAGTTGTAGGACTGGACGTTGGGTCCGGAGAGGACGATGAATGTGTTTGGGTTGTCGAACAAGTGGTCGCCGACAGCGGTGTTGTTGATCCACTGAGAAGGTGCCATGCTGAGCAGTTTGTTCGATTTCAGGCCGGTCAGCGAGGCAGGATCACCGATTCCAGACATCATGAGCAGCTGAGGGCTGAAGAATGAACCGCCGCTGAGGATGACACGTCCTTTCTGAGATAGCTTGTAGGTCGTAGCCTTGCCGTTGACAACTGCCTCGACGGCAGTAGCCTTTCCGCCATTGCGCTGCACACGCTTGACTTGGACACCACTCTTCAGGGAGAAGTTCGAGCGAGTGAGTGCCGATGCAAGGTAGGTCTTTCCTGGGCCACTTCGTTGACCCTTCTCGTAAGCATAGTTGGTTCTGCCAAAGACGCCATCCTTCTCGTTTGGGTTGCCACTGACTGCCACGCTCTTGAGACCAGCACCGTCCACCAACCACTTCTTTGCAGCATCATATCCGGATTGCATGTAACGCTTGCCATCAGCTGATGGTGTGTTGGTGAAAGGCTGCTTGGCCTTGACCTTTGCAATAGCACTCTGCATGTCTTTGGATTTCCAGTTCGCTGGGTAGTATGTGTCGAAGTCTGACGCAGGCGGCTCAACGAAAAGCTCTGCGTTGATGGCACTGGAGCCACCGATGGTGCAACCTCCAAAGCCACCATTCTGTTTGTTGCCACACAAGAGGTCGGAGTTACCACTGAAAATTGAGTTGTATAGACCCGGTACATCCACGCGGGACAGGTCTGTGTTTGACAGCCACGAAGGACGCTCACGTCCGCCAGTGCTGTAGTATGATCCTCCACCTTGTTCAAGAAGAAGTGTTCGCTTGCCGGCTTCGCTCATTCGATCGGCTGCGACAATGCCTGCTGGACCAGCGCCGACGATGATAACATCCCATTCGGCATCTTGTCTTGTTTCGAGGCTGCCTTCCAATGGCCTAGCGCAGGTGATGTCGAAGAGGACTGTCAAAGCAACAAGAGCTTTGAGTGAGAAAGGCATGGTGTTGGTAGAGAGATACTTAGTCCTGTGACATCCTCAGCTGATGCCGGGCACCAACACCTTTTGTACTCAATCGTCAAGGCGCATCTAATTTTTATTACCGGCGAGTCGCCAGGGTTTGTCAAGCAAAGACGAAGCATAAGATGGCCACTACGCGGATTAGCTTGGCGTAGCGTGCTTCCATACGAAGGATCCAGGGCTGGCTGAAGCTTCGTGCTAATTTTAATTCAGGTTCCAGCGTGCAGCGGCCATCTCACGTGCAGGCTTATACACGCTTTCTCGTGTCTTGCCACCGACATCGTCATGTTTTGGCGCAGTAACCCGCTAGCCGGAGCAACCGACGAAGGCTGGAAGGGCGAAAGTGTACCGTGGAGTATTTTGGTATCGCGCTATGCGTATACAGACTTTGCAATGACGCAGTTGTGGTGGCACTCGTACCGTGTTCCGGCATTCCAGGTTCCATGTGTTTATACAAATCCAGGAGCCAAATTTAGAGCATTGGACTGCTCTCGCTCTGCCCTACGGAACTCCACTGGGCACCAGACACCCTGGCAAAAATACAGTAATCATAAGGTATGCCTCGAATCATGTAAGCTGAGATGAGATGCTGTGGATGCCCTGCCGGATGCACATGCACTTACGGGGCTCATGTCGCGCTGCCTGGAAAACTCAGCTTGACTTGACCGCTCGCCGTGACCAGCCGGAGAGCGTAATGTTGCAGTATCATCTAAGATATGATCCTCGATGCGTCCTTCGATTCGACTTAGCTGCGCGACGTCGGGTTTCCTTTCCTAGTTGAGATGCTGCTGCGTGAGCTCGATGGAATGAAAAGAGAACGCTCTGCATCCACGTGCAGATTTTCCTGGTACCACAGGTGCCATCATCTTGTTTGTGCTTCCTGATGGTAATCGTCTGCCCCGAATCATTTAATGATGACGGTCGATCCTTGCAGGGTGGAAGCAACAGCAAGACCGTGCAGAAGTGATCGTTGCCAAGAGTATGCGAACATTTGAATGCATGACTCGGCCGGGCGGATCCGAAATGTCCGCGGATCTGATAACAGAAGCTCAACAATGTCGTCAGTGACCAACATGTTTACACCATCCTCACCACTGCATGCAACAAATAGAGCCGCCAGTACAATGCCATTACAACGAGTCTATGCGTGACAGAATTTTCGTATGTCAATGCAAAAGGCCGTGGATAATTAGACCACAAACTCGAAGAAGTTGAGACTCCGTCGCATCAGCTAGATTACACCGTTTCAGGCGCCTAATCTCGAGCAAAGCAAGATTATCGAAATGGCATCTGAACGCTCTCCCCTACTTCAGACGAACGATACCGCAGACCGACGCATTGCTCCAGACAACGATGCCACTCTAGAATCCTCTGCAAAGCCCTCAGGCTCAGGAGGCATATCATTGTACAACACGATAGCGAAGCTATGGGGACCACCAAGTACGGAGCGCTCCCTCCTGATTAAGCTGGACTTTACCCTGCTGCTTTATTTCTCGATTATCTGGTTCCTCTTCGGAGTCAACAGAGCTAGCTACAGCACGGCTTATATTAGTGGCATGAAGGAAGATCTCAACTTCCAGGTAAGCTCACCATCCATAACAACAACTTTGCAGTCATCTCTGACTCTCGTCTTAGGGCAAAGACTACAATTACATGACGACAATTTATCTCGTCTTCTACGCCATATTCCAGATCCCTTCCACGTCTTTTCTCACCATCGCCAAGCCCCGCTATGTCTTTGTCGCGGCGAACACCATCTGGAGTGTTCTCACGCTCGTTACCTTCCGAGTAGAAAAGGTCTGGCAGATCTTTGTCCTCAACGCCTTCGAGGGCGCTTTCTCTGCTATTGCCTATGTAGGCGCTCACTTCATCTATGGATCCTGGTACAAGCAATCCGAACTTGGTGCGCGGGCGGCTGTCTTCTGTGGCTTCGGAAATCTGGGCCAAATGGCTGGAGGCTGGATTCAAGCTGGACTAATCAAGTCCCTGGAAGGAAGAGATGTGGACCTGCCAGCCTGGAGACTGATCTTCGTGGTGGTGGCCGCCATGACGATCCCATTTGCCATCTTCGGGTGGTTTGCCATCCCTGATCTGCCCGAGCATATGGCTGCGAGGTATCTGACTGATGAAGAAAAGCAGGTTGCCGTTAAGCGACTCGGCGCGCTAGATAAGTCTGAATGGGACTGGAGTGTGCTGAGGCGAGTTTTGCTGAGCTGGCAATTCTACCTCCTGCCGCTTGTTTTCATGCTATACTCACTTGTGGTGCAAGCTATTGGCAACAACGTCATGCCTCTCTGGATGGCTTCCCGCGGCTACAGCATCATACAGCAGAACAACTATCCGACCATCGTTCACGGGATGGGCATCGTAGCCACATTTGCGTACTGCTACATCAGCGACAAAGTCCAATCTCGATATGGCTGTTCGCTAGCCATAGGCTTCACCTTCATTTTCTGCAGCGGAATCTTGGTGTCCGACCCAGGACCAGACTGGGCCTACTTCCTCGCCTTCTACTTGCTCGGCACGACCTATGCGCCACAGGCTCTCTGGTACACGTGGATGGCGGATCTCACAGGTCACGACTTGCAACTCCGAGCAATAACGACTGGATTCATGAACAGCTTCGACTTTGCCTTTGTAACTTGGTGGCCATTGGTCTTCTTCCCAGTGACAGATGCCCCAAACTACCGAAAGGGCTACATTGCGAGCTTGGTGACGGGATGCCTGACAATACCAGTGATTGTGACGATTGCAAGGCTTGAGAGGCGCGGTCGCAGAGACGGAACGATCGGAAGAGGTGTTGTGGATGAAGGGTACGAATCTCCGGAACATGAAGATTGGGACAACACGCCGTGGACGACTGCAGCCGGATCGAGTATGCCGAATGGTGCCGCACGCACGGCCGAGCAGATTGCAAAGAAGAGCACGATAGCCACGGTCATCCCAGGGACTGTGGTATAGAACCAAGGTGGCGACACCGAACACAGATCTGCTCGAAATTAGACAAGATCCAACAAGTAAGCCAAGAATACTGCTCGTGAAGAATTAAATTGACACAAGCACTGGATAAGTGGATGGAAGGTACAGTTCAGCTAGATATTTGTTAGAAGGCCACTTCTTCGAGCCACGCGCGATCATTCACTCTTACACGTATTTTTCATGTACGGCAACTCACAGTTAAAATACAACGATTGGAAGGAGAACAATGCAAGATTTTGGTCTGTACTGCTTGTACAAGATTTATCTATGTATTCTATCTCCGCACTTACCAGAAGTGCGTTCTGTTTTGTATGGCTGAATTTTAGCGATAGTCTGCCGTTATCTGATCCTGGAGTCATGGCTCGTTCGGAACAATATTCATTTTATGTCAACCCCAACGACCTGCGTCCACATTATGCTTCCCAAGCCTTTCTTGGTAGATGGCTAAATCTAGTAGGCGGAAGGAGTCTCGGTAGTGGTGGAGGCAGGAGGGTTGTCAGACGCGGCATCAGCCTGGCTGCTAGAGGCATCGCCCTCCTCCTCGCAGTCATCCTCTCCGTCAGCGGGGCTGGAGCTGGTGTCGGCGGGAGAAGCCTCGGTGTTGGTGGGAGTGGTCTTGGTGTCGCTGCTGGCAGTTTCGTAAGGAGCGGGAGGAGCGGAGCCTGCGCTCGAATCATCGCCGCAGTCAGCGCCGGAGCAGTCAGATGAGCCGGTGTTGCCTGAAGGGGAAGATTCGGAACCAGAAGAGCTTCCCTCGCCGCTGGTTGAGCCCTCTGCGGAACCAGAAGAGCTTCCCTTGCCGCTGGTGGAGCCCTCTGCAGAGCCGCTCGCGCTGCCACTGGCGTTACCGCCAGCGTTGATGGCATCGTAAAGAACACCCTTGTCGGCGTCAGACAACTTAGGGATAAGGTCGATGAGAGCCTGACCAGTGACCTTGCCGTTGCCAGATGCGTCAAGAGCGGCATCGAGAGCTGACTGCCCCTCGCCTGAGAGCTTTCCCTTCAAGCCGGCGGCCAAATCGGAACCAATGCTTGCAGCGCCGTTGAGACCGACTGAACTAGAGCCTGAAGCGCCTGCGTTGCCACCTGCGCTTCCACCAACAGATCCGGAGCCTGAAGCATCTCCGCCTGCGCTTCCGCCAACATCACCGCTGGCACTTCCACCAACTGATCCGGAGCCAGAAGCACCAGCATCTCCACCTGCGTTGTCGCCTGCATTTCCGCCAACGGATCCGCTTGCATCACCTCCAGCTGATGCGCTTCCACCAGCGCCGCCACCAACTGAGCCAGATCCACTTGCGTCTCCACCGACCTTGCCCTCTAGGCCAGCCTCAAGCTTGGCCTTGTCGCCACCGCTGAGCTTTCCGTACAAGTCGGTCAGAGCAGATCCAGACAATCCACCGTTGGCAGAGCCCTTGAGAGCTGCGTCAAGAGCCGCCTGACCCTTGGCAGAGAGGGCACCTCCCAAAGAACCTGCAAGGTCGCTGGAAACACCAGCAGAGAGAGCAGCATCAAGACCACCTTTTCCGCTAGCACCAGCCGAGCCGGAACCAGAAGCGGAGGCACTGCCAGAAAGAACGCCAGAAAGCTTAGCTTGGTCCTTGCCGCTGAGGTCACCGTAAAGGCCGGCGAGGGCATCACCAGAGAGCTTTCCATCGGCGGAAGCGTCAAGGGCGGCCCGCAGCTTACCCTGGCCCTTGGCTGAGAGATCACTCTTCAGCTTAGCAGCAAGGTCAGCGTCGAGGCCAGCAGAGAAGTCGATGCCACCGTTGGCAGCTCCACCGGCTCCAATCGAACCAGAACCGGAGCCCGAGGCGGATGCACCGCCTGAAAGAACGCCAGAGAGCTTGGCCTGGTCAGCGGCGCTGAGGTCGCCGTACAAGCCAGCAAGAGCATCAGCAGAAAGCTTTCCATCGGCCGAAGCGTCGAGGGCAGCTGAGAGCTTAGCCTGGCCTGCGGCAGAAAGGTCGCCCTTGAGTTTAGCGGCGAGATCTGCGTCGAGACCAGCAGAGAAGTCGAGTCCGGCACCTGCATTTCCACCAATGCCTGCACCTGCGCTGCCGCTACCGCCGACAGATCCTGATGCTGATCCAGCTCCGCTGAGGAGGCCTGAGAGCTTGCCCTGATCCTTTGCACCAAGGCTGCCGTAGAGGCTAGCGAGAGCATCGCCGGACAGCTTGCCATCAGCAGCACCATCGAGAGCAGCTGAAAGCTTGGCCTGGCCCTTGCCGGAAAGCTCGCCCTTGAGTTTGGCAGCGAGATCGCTGCTAAGGCCAGCAGAGAAGTCGAGGCCGGCACCTGCACCAGCACCTGCACCTCCACCAACGCCAGCACTGGCGCTGACCAGAGCAGCGAGTTTGCCCTGGTCTTTGGCGCTGAGGTCACCGTAGAGACCAGCAAGAGCGTCTCCTGACAAGCTGGCACCGCCACCGAGAGCAGCAGAGAGCTTAGCCTTGCCCTTGCCAGACAGCTCGCCCTTCAGCTTTGAGCAAAGGTCAGCGTTGAGACCGGCGGAGAAATCGAGACCAGCACCTGCGCCTGCGCCTCCAGATGCTGATCCGTTGCCACCAGCAGCAGCAGCGGCATCGACATCAACTTCTCCATTTCCAGCGCCGTAGGCATCAGTGACACCCTTGAGAGCTGCCTTGTCGTCGCCGCTCAGCTTTCCCTTGAGGTCGCCGAGAAGTTTACCAACGACACCACCCTGGAGCTCGCCTGCGAGTCCAGCGTTGGCACCGCCAGAAAGTGCGGCTTCCAATTTGGCCTTGCCGTCAGCAGAGAGCTTTCCGTAAAGGTCGGAAATGAGACCGCCAGCAGCCCCAGCCTTTGCACCAACGTCGCCGCTGGCCCCAGCAGAACCGCCAGCCGAAGCACCAAGACCTGCGTTTCCTCCAGCGTGGCCAGAAAGACCAAGGCCAGCGAGGAGGTTTCCAATGCCGTGGGCACCACCCTCCGCGCCAGCACCACCGTTCAAGCCAGCTCCAATGCTTCCAGATGCACTGCCGTCAGCGTTGCCGCCAACACCTGCGGAAGCATCGCCTCCAGCACCTCCATTTGCACCGGCTCCCAGGCCGGCTCCCAGGCCAGCCGAAGCATCACCATGTGCAGACCCGGACCCGGAGCCACCGAGACCAAGGCCGAAGGTACGGCGAGAGAGACCGTTGCTGCCAGCAGCACGGTAGGTAGGAGCAGCAGCAGCGAGAGCTGCAAGAGCAGTGATGGTGTAGGCGTACTTGACCATATTGACTTAGGGCGAGTGTTTTGGATTGAGTGGTTGCAGATTAGGTTTATCGTGGAAGCGTGAGTTTAAAAAGCGATCGGAAACGTTGCGATAGAGCGAGAGTAATGAGTCGTGATGTTTTTGTATGAGATGCAAGGAGATTGGACGAGATGAATGGGATGAAGAAAGAATGACTGGATGATGGAAAGACTTCTTACCTTATAAGTTCATTGAGGTGGTCGAGAGACGCCCCCAATGTCCTGCAACGCTGGCTTCACGCAGTGTGCAACGAGCCGTGCTAGGTCATCCTAGAGGAGGACGATGTACGACGGGTCAGCAGACGTTAGAACATGAGACGACTATTGTTGGAGGTTCCTTCGAGTCATGCACTCGCCGCGGGTCTCGACGTGGATGCCATGCCGTCGCTGTTGAGGAGTCGACTGTAGCTCGGTACGCTGCAAACTCTAGGAATCTTGGACGTTGCACGTAATTTTTTGTGTAGTATATTGTAAGGTAATATAGGAGTCATGGTAACATTGTTGTTATTGTGGAGTTCAAAGTGGATGTTGAAGTGTGTTGAAGACTGTGAAGACAAGAAAGTTGTGAAGATCTGCCGGCAAGAGCGGGCGGGACGATCGATCTGTGCTTGCGCACAGCCCGTTGACAAGATCTAGCACGTTTCAGCATGTTTATTCTCCTTCAATTGGGAAATGACAAAAGGGGCAATGACATGTACAAGGTAGCTTATGGCGACCCGCCCACTCCTGCACGGCATCTGTATGTTTCGAATCACGATGGCACGGCCTGCTCTCCTCGGCACTTTGCCACTTCACGTTTGGAGTCGCCTCCTTGAAGACCCAGGGAAGACCCATGCCATACCCACCGGTCTGGTTGGATTGGCTTTTGACAGCTGCCTCTGGTGTGCACAGAACACTGGGGTGGCAATCCGCAACTCGCTCACGTAGATCTTTAATTTCCTCTGCCGGCCAGGACGTCAGATGCTGCTAGACTCATGCTTGTGCTTGTAGCTTGCACATCCCTTCCAGCAACCTATTTGTGGGCATGTCAAATCGTGGCAGTGAGCTGATAGCATGCCTCCATCGTAGTTATGTCGACAGAGTGCTACTATAAGTGGTATTTGAGTTGGATCATGAAAGACCGAGCAGACGAGTGTCGGTGAGTTCATGCAAAACTGGTGAGGTAGGTAACACAATCGATAAGTGCATGCGAAGCGATTGTGTAATGCGAACACCTTGTCCTCAGTTGCCTTTCTATCTGTATCGAACGATATGATATGAGAAATTCCTATTCTGCCAACAATATGCCCTTTCCAAGGTGCTCTCAGTTGCTCGGTAAGAGAGAGTATCAGAGTGAGATGAGTAAATGGGTTGTGACCGCACCAAAACAGTGTGCTACACATGATATTACGACACGAAGCATATGTCAAATAATCCAGCATAGCACATGATGTTTAATCGCGTGAAGGAAGACAAAGGAAATGGTCGCTACATGTACATATGTACATGTATAGAATCGCCAGTTTTCAACCCTAAACCCTAAGAATTGGACGCTTCCAGTCTACATAGTACATCACTTCAGTTTCAGGCAAAAAAAGAAATAGATGTCAGCAGTCGCGACTCACATGACAGGCGACTACATGTAGTTTCACGATTGGAATTAGCAGCTGTTTTTGTTTCTCCGACTCTACTCAAAGCTCTGTGACAGGTGCTCACCGCATCCTTCTGTGCATACATCTGTTGTCTGCGTCATTTGACTGTCAATCCAATGCTTTCCCGTTGGTGATTCCGGATCTTTCACGAAAGAATAGATCGAACGGGTCAGGACGATAATCTGAAATTTGCTAAGTACCAGATTTATTTGTTCATGATTAACGTTGTTCATCATGCCTTCGTTCCACAACTTCATCCCTCGGAAATCATCCAACCGAACCCTGACCCCGCGTCGCCTACACCTTTGCCCTGGGACCCACCTATCACAACCACCGGCCATTGCCTAAAGCGTCACGGAACAAACATAAGGATTCTCCGAAAAGCCGTCTTTCATCACATATATGCTGCAGTTTGTAGGTTCAAACTTGACACGATGACAAAAACAAAAGAAATCATGGCGCAAGCTTTCGAACACAAATCGCTCACGTCTGGCTGGTCGTTCAAGCAGACGGATACAGAGGAGTGGCTGTCCGTGCCACACGTGCCGACGAATGTTCACCTGGACTTGCTACATCATGAAAAGTATCACTTCGCGAATAAAAGCTGACAACAGCTAATACTGACACCCAACGACAGGATCAAGGACCCTTTCCTAGGCTTCAACGAGCTCGAATGCGAGTGGGTCGGCGAAAAGTCATGGACCTACAAGGTCGAACTGCCCACCGTGTCACAATTGAGTGCTGGCACACGGCATGTCCTTGCATTTGATGGCCTTGACACCTACGCAACCGTCAAGCTTGATGGCGAGATCATCCTCAAAAGTGACAATATGTTCATCTACCACCGCGTAGACGTCACAGACAAGCTCAAAGCTGGAACAGGGAGTGTACTAGAGATTAACTTTAAGCCCGCGTTGGCTGAAGCGCAAAAGGTCAAGGATGCCCATCCGGAGCACAAATGGGTCGGCTTCAATGGTGACATGGCCAGACTTGCGGTGCGAAAAGCGCAATATCATTTGTGAGTAGGTCTTTCGTGTGAACCGATCAAAGCTAACAAGCTCAGTGGCTGGGATTGGGGTCCAATCTTGACAACTTGTGGACCTTGGAAAGATGTTCGCCTGGAAATTTACGAGGCTCGCGTCGAAGACCTGCAAATCGACTACGAAGTCGACTCGAGCTTGAACAAAGTCAGCGGAAAGATCACTGCTTTTGTCGATGGCGCCGCTGGCGATCGGATCAACTTCAGCGCAGACCTGAACGGAGAGGAGGTCTTCAACGGGTCGGCCAAACTGAACGACCAACGAAAAGCAGAAGTCGAATTCCATGTCAGCAACCCGAAACTATGGTATCCACACGGTTACGGCGAACAGCCATTGTACACAGTCAGTGCAACTCTTGCTCATGGTGAGAACGAGCTGCATTCAATCTCCAGAAGGACCGGATTCCGAAAGATCGAGCTTGTGCAGACACCAGACAAAATAGGGAAGACTTTCTACTTCCGTGTCAACGGTGTCGATGTATTCTGTGGTGGCTCGGACTGGATCCCGGCCGATAGTTTCGTAAGTGTGCCAGTGTCAAGGTGTCCTAACAGCATCGCTGACTTATACACTTCGTAATTATAGACTCCCAGAATCTCTCAAGATCGCTACCGAAAATGGCTCCAGATGATGGTCGATGGCTACCAAGTCATGATTCGTGTCTGGGGAGGTGGCATCTGGGAAGACGATGCGTTCTACGATATCTGCGACGAGCTAGGTGTCATGGTCTGGCAAGACTTCATGTTCGGCTGCGGCAACTACCCAGCATATCCTGAGATCTTGAAGTCAATCGAAGCCGAGTGCGTCTGCCAAACGAAACGTCTTCGCCATCACCCAAGCATGTCAATATACGCTGGCAACAACGAGGACTACCAAGTCCAAGAGCAGTACAAGCTTACATATGACTACGAAGACAAGGACCCAGAGAACTGGCTCAAGACCGACTTCCCAGCACGCTACATATACGAGAAGCTGCTCCCCGACGTGGTGGCCGCACACACTCCTCATGTACCATACCACCCTGGCTCGCCTTGGGGAGACGGCCTCATCTCTTCCAACCCAACCGTCGGCGACATGCACCAGTGGAACGTCTGGCACGGCACTCAAGAGAAGTACCAGATCTTCGACACTCTCGGCGGCCGCTTCAACAGCGAATTCGGCATGGAAGCTTTCCCGCACATCGACACGATCAAGCACTATGTCACGGATCCCTCCCAGCTGTACCCGCAAAGCCACATGATCGACTTCCACAATAAAGCTGATGGCCATGAGCGGAGGATTGCGACGTACCTGGTCGAGAATTTCCGCACAGAGACTGATTTGGAGAAGTTCATCCATTTGACACAGTTGAGCCAAGCCGAAGCATTGATGTTCGGGTACCGTGGCTGGCGACAGCAGTGGGGTCAGGAGAGGTTCTGCGGTGGTGCACTGGTGTGGCAGTTGAACGACTGCTGGCCTGTGACTTCATGGTCTATCGTGGATTACTTCCAGCGCAAGAAGCCGGCTTACTATGCAATGCGGCGAGTGCTGGCGCCGATCGCTGTGGCTGTGAAGCGAGCGCATCACGATTGGAGCGTGGTGCACGCCAGGCCCGCAAAAACGAGCGACTATGAGCTGTGGGTGGCTAGCGGCAGGACGGAAGACATCACCGCGACCGTGGAGCTAAGGTACATTTCTATCGCTACAGGTGAAGAGATCAAACCCTCAGTCTTGAAGAAAGATGTCAAGATCGTCGCAAACGGCACGACAGAGATCTTCAAGGGCACCATCGACAACACAAAAGAAGAAGCGCACGTTTTGGCCGCGCGGATCTGGGTGGATGGAGAAATCGTGTCGCGAGACACAGACTGGCCACAGCCGCTGAAGTATCTCGATTTCTCTGATCGCGGCGTTGAAGTCACGGCTTTGGGCAGCGAGATTAAAGTGAAAGCTGCACGGCCTACCAAGGGGCTGGTGTTTGAGGAAAGACAAGGCATACTGGTGAATGACAGTGCTATTGATGTCGTGCCTGGTGATGAGCAGACGATCAAGGTCAAGGGTTTGGGCAAGAATGACAAGGCATTGCAATGGAGGTATTTGGGAAAGCCATAGTTTCATACAAAAGACTTATCAGAAAGAAACAAAAGCAGCAAAACTGCCAAACAGCAAAACAAAACTGTTCCACAAACTGCATTGATGCTCTCAAAAAGAATAACAAAATCCAAAACCCACGCAAGAAACCATCCCCTTGCAAAAACCCGCTCAGAGAGAGAAACCAAGACCAAGCGCATCGTCATAAATGCCGGCACTTGGCAGGGCATCTGCATCGAATCCCAACGCACCGTTCTCAGTGGCACCTACGAAAGCAGAATTGCAGAAGCCGAAGTCGAACGTAGCCTGCTGAGACTGCTGAGGTTGCTGAGGTTGCTGAGGTTGCTGAGGCTGCTGAGGAACATCAAAGCCGTTGACGTGAGTGAAATCGCCCTCAGGGAAGTCAGCCACGTGCGTTGCAATCAAATTGTCGAGGGTAGCGAAGCCATTGGTGCCCTCGGGAGCTGGCTGCGGAATAGCGAACGCTGCAGTCTCCTCTTGAGCTGGCTCTGCGATAGCAAACGCTTGAGTCTCGGCGTAGGAGGTGTTGCGCATGGTGCGCTTGGCCACAGGCTCTCCCTCCGACTCGAAGTCGCCGGCGCGCTTCTTAGGCAGCGATGGGAGCTGCGTGTTGTTGCCAGCGAGATTGACAGCCGGATAGTCCACGGCGCGTCCTTTGCCCTTGCCCGTGTATGTTGGGGTGGGAGTCGCAGGTACTTGCTCAAAATCGCCAGCGAGATCGATGACTGCTTGGTTGTTTGCCGGCGGAGGCGTCTCGCCGGGAGTCATAAGCCCATGGTTGAACTGGGCGGGGTCGGCAGGAGCTTGTGCGGACCAGGAGAAAATGCACTCCCTACGGAACGCCTCCTCATCGTCACCATCCTCGACAATCACCATCCTTCGAGGGCCGGATCTCTTCATGGTGCCGGGTACCAAAGGATCAGGTATCTCAGGCCCGGAGTTGAGATAGGCAAATGTATCTGCCTCTTCTTGCTCATCCCGAGGCGCAACAACGTGGATGAGCTTTTCTTCCTCTTCATCCAGCCTATGGTCGGAACTTTTCTTGGCGTTGCAAATAAGTTCCTTGATGTTGGGGTCGTAAGTCCTACCGCACCCGCACTTCTCAAGCTGCGTGTGTGCCGCTGAGAAAAGGCAGTGCACACGCATCATGTGCTTGCGAAGGCCACGAGCGGTCGTGGCAGGACCATTGCAGCCATAGCGGCAACGGAAGCGCACTATCGGCTTCGGGGGCGCCTTTCCCGGAGGGCGACCGCGAGGGCGTTTGGCAGGTGCGCCAATGGCAGGCGCATTGTTTGCGAGAGCGTCGTTTGCAGACACGATGCGCTCGGAAAGAAGCTGCAGCCAGTCGGCACCGTCCGATGGTGCCACCAGTGCCACTGGGAGAGGAGTGGCTGATGCTGACTCAGCAGCTGCCACGGCTGGGATCATGCCATTGGCAGCCGCAAAAGGATCGCCGACATCCAGATTGGGAGATGCCGCTTGCCTCTCCGGACTGGTAAGCTGGCTTGCGCTCTGACCAGCGGTGTCCTCATTAATTGCGGCAGGAAAGTCAGGGAGGGAAAATGTCTCCAGACCGTCGCTGTCCGCTAAGTTGCCGGCTTCATCTTCGCCGAACAGATCGTCGGTGCTGCTATCTGCAGCACCCTCGCCATTGATATTGGCGTTGGTGGTGAGAGCTTCGTGAGAAGCCGATGTAGTGGTGGTGATGGTGGTGGTAGTATCAGCGGCTTTGGGCTTGCTGCTGACAGGAAGGGAGAGGGAAGAAAGGGTAGCCATTGTGTTGTGTTGTGGTGATGTGAATGCTGTACTGGCTTGTGGTGCTATCAGAAGTGATGTGGAAAGAAAACATCTCTTGGGCAGGGAGATGCACTCTTTTATCCAGGGCTGATGGTGCCGCAAGAAACGCAGGAGGACATGAAGACTGGCGTGAGGACAGCACCACCAGCCTATCGAACTCCAGCAGAAGGAAACATCAGTCCTCATGTAATAAGTAGGGTCCAAAAAATCTGCTGCGTACCTATTACTTACAGTGTAATCATGATCCCTGTGCTTATAGTATTAGCAACATGCCATTGAGGGTGTCATCCGGGATCAGTGCGCTGACGAAACGTCTCAATGGCTCGATGCGCATTGGAGCTGCTACCAGCACAGTCCGCGCAAGAAGCAAAGTCAATGCCATTGAGATCATTCATCCGGTAGAAGTTGCTGCGCATGCCTCTCAAGCACTGCATCCGCCATATGAGGTGCTGTCGAAGACGCCCAACACTGAAACGCGGAAAGTCACCACCGAGATATAGCTGTACATGCAGTCGCTCTATAATCTATCTCCATCAGCATACTATGATACTATCAGGGTCGTTGTAACTACTGTCTTTCCGTAGTGCCAGTGAGATGGTGTCTTCGGGTGGCTGGATGGATGTCAAGCTTTTCTTTGCTGTCCTCACTTCCAGAGGCGCAGCCCAAACATTGTATCGCGGCGTTCTACGATAGGACCGACATAATTTCCCATTCTATGTGATTCTTCTCAATTGATGGCCTGTTCGAATTGTCATCTGATGTGCCTCAGGATATGTTGCTGTTGGTTGGAGTCGTCGTTGTCGTCTTCGCCGCTATCAAGTCAGCGTGGCAGGGTCGCTCAAAACGGGTGATATAGCACGCCGTCACATTCTGATGGACGAAGATGATACTGATACAATCAATATATCTTGAAAATTTATCTTGTTCACAAATATAAAGTGAGGTCGGCATTTGATCCGACATGTCGGTACATATTAAACGCGCCGCTAGACTCGATTGGGCAACTCGAATTATTTCTCCAAGCTCTCGAGTAGCTGTAGACGATTTGCGACAGCCCAATTCTTCGACGAGGTATCAGACTTGGTATCTCCCTAAAGGCGACAATGTCTGAACTCACTTTCTCCAGTGCTGCACCTGAGGCGGCGCCTGCCAATGTCGCGCCCGCTGCAGCGGCACCTGCTCAGGACCTGGTATCGATCATCAATGCCGCCGAGGCAGCGCAGCGAGAGCAAGAACTCGCCGTAGGAATCACTGCATATGTCTCGCCCGATGCGCCTGGCTTCTCTTGCATTGTCAAGCAACGCTACACCGACTTTCTGGTCAACGAGATCGCAACGAACGGCCAAGTCCTACACCTGACAGAGCTCGCCGAGCCTGCGAAGAAGCAGTCGCGAGAGCAGAAGCGTGCGAATGCCGCAGCTGGAGCGGAAGCAAATGGCGAGAATGGGCGCAAGAGACAGGCCGAGGACGGAGAGGGTGAGCAAGTCGAGGACGGTGGCGCAAGCAAGCGACAGAAGGTTGAGCCGGACATTGAGCCCTCTGCTGCAGACATAGCTGCCGACAAGAAGAGAGTTGTAGAGTCTGTGGTCTCTGTTGCAGCTGCGGTTGACGCAAAGAAGCAAGCCATTGAGTCTGTGACTGAGGAAGATCGCACAACACTTGAATCCATCTTTGGCCCGACGACCACACAGAGCATTATCAAGTTGTACGGCGACGTAGCCGCGCATCCTCAGCGCAAGCCTCGTGACCACGATTCCATCCAATCCGAGATCATTTCCGACAAATCCAAGCGAACACAAGCCCACGTTGCTGTGCGCAAGATCTTCAAGTCAAAGCTCGAGACTCTCACCATGCAAGACAAGCCTGGTACTATCAGCATCCGCGCAGCGCCTAAGGGCAACGAGAGTAACGGCCGCCGCACAGATGGCGCAGAGAACGACAATGGCGCAAAGCAGAAGGGCAAGATCGCATGGGATGATCTGGGAGGAGAACACTTGCACTTTACCCTCTACAAAGAGAACAAGGACACCATGGAAGTGCTCTTCTTCATGGCAAGTAATCTCAAGACAAAGGTCTCGAACTTCCAATTCGCTGGGACAAAAGACAGACGAGGTGTCACTGTGCAGAAAGTGTCGATCTGCAGGGTCAAGAAAGAACAGATTATCGGCATGACCAAGTTCGCACGAGGCTGGAGAGTGGGTGGTTTCGAATACAAGAAGCACGGGCTCGAGCTTGGTGAGCTAAACGGCAATGAGTTCCTTCTCACACTCCGCGATTGCCATGCGCCGAACGAAGAAGGCCTGAACCACAAACAACGTTTCGAAGCACTGCAGAAAGCCGTAGATGAGGCTGCGAGGAACTTCGGCGAGAAGGGCTTCATCAACTACTATGGTCTGCAACGCTTCGGCACTTTCAGCACAGGTACACACACAACTGGCAAGAAGATTCTGCAGGGCGACCTTGAAGGTGCCGTTAATGGCGTGCTTTCATACTCGGACGCTCTGCTGCCCGCCAACCAGGATTCTTCCGTTGAATCTAAGGTCCCTCAGGACGATATCGACCGCGCCGAAGCCATCCGTATCTGGAACGAAACCGGCAACAGCAGAAAAGCGCTGGAAACCTTGCCTCGCAGATTCCAAGCCGAGACCTCCATGATTCAATATCTCGGTAAAAGAGGCAGAAACAAGGAGCTGGTGCAGAACAAGGACTGGCAAGGCGCTCTCGCCAGCATTCAGCGCAACCTCAGGCTTATGTACGTCCACGCTTACCAAAGCCACATCTGGAACATCATCGCAGGCAAGCGCAGAGAAGTCTACGGCGACCGCGCTGTCGAAGGCGATCTGGTCATCGTTGGCGAGAAGGACGAACCTAAAGCAGAATCTGACGAGCCCATGGTTGACCAGGACGGAGAGCTCGTGATCCGGCCTTCAGGCGATGATTCTTCTGCGCCCGAAGATCCCTACACACGTGCACGCGCACTCACCAAAGAGGAAGCCGACAGCGGCAAGTTCAACATCTTCGACGTTGTCCTGCCACTGCCTGGATGGGATGTCATCTACCCCACCAACAGCATCGGCAAATACTACGAGGAGCTGATGGCCTCGGAGGTCGGTGGCGGTCTCGACCCTCACAAGATGCGTCGTAACTGGAAAGACGCTTCGCTCTCTGGCTCATACAGGAAGATGATGTCGAAGCCCGGCGGGTTGACTGTGGAGGTCAAGAGTTGTGGTGACGAGCTTGAGCAACTTGTTGAGACTGATGCCGAGAAGCTTGTGAAGCAGAACGGCCAGGTACAGGAGAACGATCAGGCGAAGTCAGAGATCAAGGGTGATAAGCTCGCGGTAGTGCTCAAGATGCAACTGGCTAGTAGCCAGTATGCCACTATGGCGCTGAGAGAGCTTACCAAGGGTCGCGCGTTGGCATATACCCCCGAGTTCTCGGCTGTTAGATAGATGTGAGATATGTATTATGACAAATATCAATTCCATTGCATTTTGTCGATGAACATACATTAATTGAGCGCTCAGACTAACCCATAAGCTGGCCCAGATCCTCCGGCGGCCACCTTGTCTGCGCGAAGCTCAAGCAGCGCTTTATGCCCTGAAGCATCTTCCTTGTAACTTCATCAGACATAATATGCGCCGCATTCTCATTCTCGTTCAGCTTCTCTCGAGCGCTACGCTCGTGAATACCAACCATGGTAACACCAATTGGCCAAGCTGCTTTGCCGATACTGAGTCTCAGATAAGCGTCGTTGGCGTGCACGTATTTTTTCAGCTGTGCCAGGTGTACGATTTCCATGACGGCTTTGAGGATGTCGTCGTGCAAATCTTTGGGATTCTCGAGCTTTTTGATCAGAGGCCGGAGGTTCTCGCGTGCTGATATGAAGTTGTTGGCTGCTTGCTTGCCGGCGAATGTCTCTTTTACTTCGCGTGGCCGACGAGCCAGGGCGTTTTGCCATTCGCGTAGCACAAGGTCGAAGTAGCTGGCAAGTTGGCGATGCAGGAATTTGCGCTCTGCTGGGTCTGTTGGCACCGCTGTGGGGATCTTCATGTCTTTTTCCTCGACGAGCTCCAGAGCTGTGGGTATAGGTCCATCGCTGAGTTTTGGCGCAAGCGCTTTCTCGTTCAGTTTCCTCCATCTCCGCAGTCTTTGCATGTGAGTTTCCGCAAACAAAATCCTAGGCTCGCCCATCTCCTTGAGCTTGGCCTGTAGTTCCTCTTCAGGCACGTCTTCCTGTCCTTCCTCGAGACCGGGCTCTGCAGTCTCGCTGTTCTGCTTGACAAGCTCTGGCAATCCCAAGCGCTTCCTTCTAGCTCTGTCTTCGGCTTCCTCCTCTGCTTCTCTGATCTTCTTGCTCTCCGCGGCCAGCCTTGCCTTCTTCTCCTCGCGCTCAGCATTGCGCGCCGCTTCTTCGTCGTCGCGCTTACGCTTCTTCTCGAGTCTCTCGATACGCGCTCTCTCGGCGTCTTCTTGCTCTTTCTGGTATGCCGCTTGCCTTTGCGCTTCGACCTCTGAGCGCTTGAGATATTTCTTGCCTTCTCCGTCAGCTGGCTTTTTGGAAGCCGCGATTTGCGACTTCATTAGTGAAGCGAAGTCCATGTCGAGCGTGTGATTGTTATTATGGCGTGAGATAAGTGAGATGTTCCTCCAAAGGAGTATATTATAAGGTTGAAGAGTGAATGCAATCGCGAAGGGTGAGGTCATGCGCCAAGCGAAGATGTCATTGGAGCGCAAAGAACATGCAAGCTCCAACGCTCTTGCTGCGTCTGTGTAGCAACAAAACCAAATACAACCACAGCATAAATTACTTCACTTCACTTCAATCAGTCCAATCATACCAAAATCACATGATAAAGGTCTGATATATCCACCCACCTAAAGAAAAGCCGACGCCAAACAAATCCGCCCAGCAATGGCGCTCCAACCCTCCGCCGCCGACAAGGTCGACCGCGAGTCCACACCACCTTTCCTACTCCGTGTATTCTGGCGTTCCAACCGCACACTCGATCCTTTTGAGTTCTCCGTGGCTCCTCCAGCAGATGCTACCGCCAGCATGGAATATTTCGAGATCTTACCCTCCAACATCCAACAATCAAGCCTGGAACTTTACCAATGGTCAGACTGCACACTAGGCCAACTCACATCAACGATGATGAGTGAACTACCAGCCGATGCTGGCGTGGAAGTTGGCTCAAGGCTCAACTTCAAGCTCATCTTCCCGGACACAAGAGCTCAGATGGGCGAAGGAGGAAGAGGAAAGTGGATCGACAAGCCTCTCGGCTCGGTCGTTGTTGGAGGCAGGGATGCGGATCTGGAAGAGAACGATTTGCTGGAGGGTGACGCGAACAAGACTTTGGCAGACGCGAGATTTGTGATTGGCGATTTCGTCGCCTGTGCCATCTACCCTCCTGGCCCGGACGGACGGGTGGCGCCAATGCCTGCCGGCAGAGCGGGCAGGGACCCATATGCTGCGCCACGAGGCGGGCCCAGAGAGAACGGATACGGTGGTGGCTATGGCAGGGGAGGCGGTGGCGGATTTGGAGGCCCACGAGGTGGTTACGGCGGTGGCGGCCGCGGTCCTATGGGTGCTGCTCCTCCACCCGGAGACTGGAGACGCGGTGAAAGGCCGAGTGCACATAGTGGCGGAGGTGGTGGTGGCTTCAGAGGTGGAAGAGGTCGTTACTAGGGAATTGCTGCACGATTTGGACTTCTTACTGGCTACGTGACGGGTCTGCACGAAGAGCGATTGCTAGGAGCGCTTTGAAACAGAACAACTTTCAAGCTGATATGTCCATGTGTTTACACAATTACTCGGGCCACACGCCATAACTGAAAAGGATAAAGAAAGACTTACAAACATGACCAAGACACAGACGCAGCTGGTAAATGAGAACCGCGACGTACGCATAGTCTGTCATTAGGTCACTCGAGGCTAATTGCTTCTCGACTCTTATTTGACACGACTTCCGGTGCAAAAACTGAAAGTTGTGCCCATACTTAGGCAAGAGCAAGCGCTCTCACGATAATCCCATGCCCTCAGGGCCCAAGATAGCATCCGATAAGCATAGGAAAAACAGGTCGATCTCGTTCACTCAATCTGATCATGCTCAGTCTGGTCAATCTCCATCTCACCATACATCTCCCGGCCGACCTCATCTCGATCGCAACACTGTTGCCCAGAGAGATGTGAACACCAGACTGCCTTATTCCAACATCATCCATCGATGCTCGAGCGAAGCAATTTGACCTCAATGTGTTCCAAGATCTTTTCGAAAATCTCGGCATCGTCTTTGGTAGGTGGCTCCAGAATCTTCCTTTGACGCGCCGCCCATTTCATGTGACGGAAGTTTGGTCCATCAAGCCCCAGTTCAGCACGACTCGATCTCAGGTTGAGTTTGACCAGTGATCCCACGATAGGATTAGCTGCGAAATCTTCGAGCACTCGTGAGGTGGAATCGGAGTCCGCGAAGGGGACGTTGAGTTGTATGTCCAGATGCTTCAAGCCTTCTAGTCTTGGTAGCTTCGCGTGCTCTATACACGCCGAGTTGGCAGACAAGAGTCGCAAGTGAGTGATCGCCTTGACTTGAGCAGGAATCAGAGCATTCATGAAGGCCGGGAATCCATAAGCCGCCTCTTTGCTCTGGCGATCATTGAAGTCGAAAACGAAGGATGCCTGCTGGAAAGGCTTGAGAGCCGCCTCGTGGTAAATCTGTCGACTCACTTGCAGCAAGGGCAGAGAGAAGTCAAGCGCTGTTGTTCGCTGAGCATCGCTCGATGTACAGCTTTGACAAACGTCGGTGCAGGTCCTCTCGATCCATGCGTCATGCTCGTAGGCACGAACACGTGGGGATAGTCTTGTATGATCATACTCGCAGGTGCACTTCGAGATCTCGTAGCCGACGCGCTTGGATTTCTGCTCGGTGTGGAGGTAAGGGTCGATGTAAACCAGATTGCTGCCAAAGACGTAATCGTAGATGCGAGATCTGATCTCCGGAGGTAGCTTCAGGAATGGGGAGGTATCTGCGTTTGTTGTGGTACTGCTCATGTCAGTTTTGCTCATCTCAACGGCAGGACTGACACTTACATTCTCTTTTGCGGCATGAAGGACCTGTTGAGATTCAGCAATCTGGACGGCCTATTCGGGTACGTTTGTACGCCGAGGGGCGCCATTGCGCAACGGTAGCGCGTGGTGGTTGATCTTTGATTCGGAAAGGTCTTGTCTTGGTGGTTCCCTCGGAGGTGATGTAGTTGTTGGTGGGAAAAGATAAAGGCACGGAAGCGTCATTCTCACCGGACCGATGTCTAGTTTCATTTATCACATGTCGCACATGCTCGCTCGCGACTTTCACTGGGATCATTGATTAAGTGACTGAGTGCGTCGACGAGGTGAGGACTGTGTACACGTAATCTCTTCTTCACTCCGCTGTTCCGATGTTCACTTTTCGCGCCTTCTGAGATTTTGATGGCAGACAATGCGTATAGTAACGATAAGATCGCAAATAGTGGATTTTATACTTTCTGCCATAATACTCTAGTCTTCAGTAGATTCTGTGAGCTCCCTCACAGTCTCCCGAAGTGGAAAATACAGAGTAGTCCGCTGAGATGCCATGGTTGCCAACCTGTCAATCACCGTATCCGTATCGATCAGCCTGATTCCTACCCAAGCGCTCTTGCCATGCAAGACGCAGCTGGCAAATTCGACGCCACGTTTCATGCACTCCCAATCCATGCCGCCCTTCATTCAGATGCAGGCGCTCTCGGTTGCTCTCATCTCGGAGTCATCCCTCAAGCTTAGTCTCGTCTTTAGCACTCTTGAACCATTTAGGGATCGATCGGTGCAGTCTGATCCGCCGGTAAACCGCGGTCGTCGTTCATCGCATTTGTTTTGAGTAGCTTCGATTCCAAGCGCTTTTGCCAGGCAATAACAGCTGTTTCGTCGGGATTGGATGCTAGCACAACGTCGGAACGCACTTCCGTAGTGATGCGCAGCGATTTGAGTTGAAGTTTACTCAGTTCCATCACGCCGGAAAGATCAGAGAAATCAGCCAGCGTTTTCCACAAGTCAGAACGGGACAAAGCCATCTGTATGTCGACGTGATCGAGTCCCTTGAGCTGACCAAACAAGGTGCTGCGCAGATGAGTGGTGTTCACCCAGATGAGGTGGAGACATTTGATGGCTCTGGCCTGAGCCGGGACTAACGTCTCAACCATGTGCTGCAGTCTGGTTTTCCCAATGTAGTGTTGGGGGACAATATAGTGAAACTCATTGACCGAAAATGGTTTGAGGACAGCTTCGTGATAGATTTGGCGACAGACCTGGAGCGGTTCCAGGTGCAAATGACTGTGAAGCATTTCGCTGGTATTCCAGATGCAATCTTGATGAGTTCCCACAGTCCAAGCGAATGATGCCCCTGCTGGCAGCAGTCTGAGCCGATTCGGTGAGGCCTGGAGTGCGTCTCGCGAACGACAAACATACAGTCCATATGACGACTTCGTGCGATTCACATTGAGCTTGTAGGAAACATGAATGAGCCCAACGTTGAACACATAGTCGTAGATGCGAGACCGTATCTCCGGTGGCAGGGACAGCAGAGGTGAATGTTTGGCATTAGAAGCAGTACTATAAGATATCAGTCGTCTGCTTGCACCGTTGAAATGGAGAACGGCGGCAATTACATACAGTGGCTTTTGTGAGGAGCAAGATTTGTTGAGATTCAGGAGCCTCGAAGGCCTTTTGGGTGAGGTGGGTTTATCCATGACAGATAGGCGCGGGTATGTGCTTACTTGGTGATGTTTTCGACGATACCAATATGTTTAGGGAATTGTTAGTGGGAATGGGGGTAGGTGTTGTTGTTGTTATCTGCTGTGTCTCCAGAGTCTGATATAGGAGAGCCCTTCATCAGACACGTCTTCTTGCCGATTGGAAGCAATCACATGTTGATCACGTGCAAATGCGCTCATGCACAGTCAATGCCTCATTTGATGATGAGCATGATGTAAGCCTGTTCCAAGTGAAGCCGTCGATGAGTCTGGTCTTGAAAGCAATATCTTTACATCTGATTGACGGGGTGGAAAGTTGGAAACTCATCGGCCCTCACCAACAGGCACCCCCAACCCATGCCTTCCCTTATACCCAGGTCCTTTCGGTTGCTCCCACCCTTCAAGCGCTTCCACATCATCCAACTCGAAAACCTCCACCTTCAAAGGCCGACAACACTCCTTCATCCCTCCAGCACCTTCCGCCTCACCTCCCTCCTTCCCACCTTCTCCCCAAGCCCACTGACTCAAGTCCCCACCCGGACACGTACTCAACGCCATAAGCACATCAATCTCCGCAAAGAACTCAATAAAGTCCCCTGCCTTCGCCGGGCTCGCTTCCATGAAATAACGGCCCTGTTCATCCAGACCAGTGACCTGGAAAACATTGAGGACGTCGTGCACGTCGAATTCCGTCAATCCGTACTCCAGAACCGCGCGGGTGAGATTGCTATGACACTGATAATCATACTGATCACCTGTCAACATCGCATTAACATACGGATCACACCTCGTGCCCAGCAAATCATGACACCTCCCACCAAACTCATCAACGCCATAATCGTGCAGACTATCCGCCACAATCGTCACCATAGGCCTCAAGAAAGGCAGACAAGACCACAGCCGATCATGCGTCGAAACATGGCTAGCGTGTAACTGTCTCGTACGCGCTGCCCAGAAGCGTTCACGAGGATTGGCGGCGTTCCAGATGTTGAGGTCGCCGACTTGTGGGCCTTCGGGGGTGGAGATGCGGATTATGGAGCCTGCGGGCGCGAGCCAGGCTTTGCCGGAGCGAGGAGGAAGGACGAAAGATGTGGTTGGGGGTTTACGGGGAGCTGTGGCGATGCGCGTGTAGAGTGGTATGTTTGGGTGGAGGATTGAGCCGGGTTGGGCTTGGTAGGCTGGTTGGGGTTTCGGACGGGATGGAGGTGGTTGGGTCGTAGACATGGTGGTCGCTTGAAACGTTTGGTGTTTTGGATTTGTTCTTGAGTTTGTCGTAAGAGGTAGTCTGTCGATGGTCCTCTTTCGACGTTATTACTCTGTGTTGTTATCATCAGTGGAGTGCCGAGGTCGGCTTACAGTAAGTCTAGACTATAGGCGAATCGATTAGAGTTGCAGCCCAGGTCACGTCATCCTGCATGATTAGATAAGAACAGAGGGGGGTTTTGAAGACAGTATTAGATAAGCTGTACATAAGCTTACAACGGTGATAACCGTGTATATCGGCGTAGCGACATCTCCGTCCTTTACGCCCCGCTAAATCCGAATGATATCTTTCTTCATGAGTCGTGACGTCCAACTAAATCATTCATGATGTTTCGCGGTTGAGATCAAAAAGCTGGGTCCATCCAATCTTCAGTTCCCTCCGTTGTGAACGTGCTGTTGCTGCTGTGCGCCAACGTTTGCGTCGCTGTTCACATTCGTGTCGAACAAGCCCATCATGTCGGCACCACTGCCATAGGGTGCATCGAACCATGGCATCATGTCAAGACCAAGCATGCTCATATCGACATCTTGCGATTCGATCATCATGTCGCCGAAAGGCTGCATGTCTGAATATTGCCCCATGGTGGATTGCTGTGTGGGCACAGAGAATGCGTTGTTTTGTTGCGTATTTGCTCGCTCGTGCATGTTTGGTGTGGAGTTGCTGGAATGGTACTGCTGCATTATGCTCGGAGAGGGCATGTTCGAGGAATATGGGTTGTTGAGACCGAGCAGCAATGAAGCGTCCGAGACGGCGCTGCCGGAAGTGGGATACGAAGGTAGGCCATGCTTGATTCCAGGCGCCATCGGCGAAGGTCCAGAAGCGCTGCGCTTGTGTTTGTATTGGTCAGGCGCGGAGAGATGGCCAATGTTGTGTTCATTACCTGGTTGCGTTAGATTGAAACCGTTGTCCGGTAGCTCGTTCGCGTCGCGAGGATAATGCCATGCAAGGTTGGTGGATGGCGAGTTCATGATGCCGGTCAGAGTCCAGCCAATCGCTTTGCCATGATCTCCGGGTTCGCCTTCTGCACCTTGCAGGAAATCTCTTCCGAATGCGGTGGCGGACTGATTACCCCAGCTCAGCCTACGCCTCCAACCAGGAGTGGTGAATGAAGGATCCGGCTTCGGCGCTTCCATCGAGCTTTCACCCTCTTCTACAGTGTACAAAACTGGATCACCAACGCCTTCAAATTTCTGGCTGAGCACCGTGAGAATATATTTAGTGCCGCCCCAGTAGGTCTCGAGTGATTGCAAGGCCTTGTAGCACAGCTGATAGTGTTGGCTGGCAGCCGTCGCGAGTAGTGTGTGTTTGGCGAGGGACCTTCTGTCGGCTACAGTGCCAGTAGCAGGTGTGCGTGGGCCAGATGGTGTTGCGATTGACCCACTTGAGGCAGCGTACTTTTTGTTTCCCCTCGGCGTGCTGTTGCCAGAGCCAGTGCCGTTGGAGCGAGCACCTGACGACTTCGTCGGGCTACTGGCACGGCTATGGGCATTCGAGGACGCTGTTTGCTCAGCCGTCTCTTTCAAGAAAGCGCACGCTGCGATATAAATTGGTTGCGTTGTGAATGGGTTACCAAGACTGGCTTTCGCATCCATGAGTTGCGAATAGCTCAGAATATCGGCGATTGTCTTGGCTGAGCTCATGCTGAGCTGCTGACTATTCGGGAAGAGTTGAAGCATTCTTCCTTCGAATGTCTTGAGCAGAGTTGGCTGGTGCAGGAGCACGATCAACATGTGGAACCAAAAGTGCAGCAGAACAAAGTTGGTGCCTTCTCCAGCTTTCATATAGTATTGGAAATTCATCGCATCAAAATGCAGTTTCGTCGAAAGTCCTTGGTAGAAGTTGGTGACCTGGCTCTCCATGCCCGCCAGCCTCTTGGAAGTCTCTGCGGTGACATCAGATGGCTGTTTGATACTGTTCAGCAAATCTGCAACTCTGCCGTACAGATGAACAATGCGAATGAGAGCAGGGAAAGGCTGTGGCCAGTCTGAATTGTGTAGAGTGCCACTAAGTGGTGGGAAAGAGAGTTCAATGTCCTTGTCCCTGAGCGTGCTGCGTCTTCCAGTACCCGAAGCAACGACACGATCCAGTAGAAAGATGGCCCAGAAGGTATCCACGCGCTCCTGTTCCACTGCTTTATGCTCCTCGAGGTCGGCATGTTCTCCTGTACTGTCCAAGCTTGGGTCAAGAGAGTGATCTGTCTGTCTCGAGGGCTCACGTGGCTTATCATAGTCGCTCTCACACATCGAGTGGCGCTTGACCTGCCGAGGAGTTGGACCTTCCCTTCCTTTGTACTTCAACCCTTGCAGATTCTGCATTCCAAGATCCTGAGCAAGCCGGATCGCAATGCCCAAGTACATCCAAAGCCCACTATCGCGGCTTTCGCCAAACTCGTTGTAGGCCAAGAGAAGTGCTGCTTGTGCCGCAGCCACGCTCGGGACCGCGAACGTATTGATAAGTGCCGTCTTCGCACGTATGCCGAATGCAGAACCGTATTCGGCAGGCGCGAATTTCGTTCCATCGCTGTTCCGCTGTTGTGTCAGCAGCTCATGCGTAGAAAAGCGGGCTGCTAAGGCGCAAACAGCATCGACTAAGATGGCATCGACTTGTTTCTCTTCCAGATCTCGCAGAAAGCGTTCCCGTTGGAGGAACGGGTAGTTGCAGCCTAGATGTACGAAGAAAGTGTTTCCTAGGTGGGTAATGAGCTCGCTAGGTGGCATTGCACTGTTGTCGTAGAATGGCAAATTGATTGGTGTGCGGTTCTCACTTTCAACAGTACCTGGCGTCGAGTTGTATCTTGTAAGGCCACGTCGATCAGTTCCAGTCCCGCTGTTGTTCAGTGATGGCGATTTCATGCCAGCTGCTCCTCCACCGTCCGTGGAAGACCTGGTGAGCTCGCGCTCATGGCGCTTGACTTTGACCACCATTTGTTTGAAACCTGGCATGATGGCAGTAGGTCCTAGCCAACGGAAATAGGGCATCCGATTCCGTGGTCCAGAAAACAATGGCTGTTCAGGCATATCACCGGTAGTCGCACGCGCAGCAGTGGTACCCAGAGGTGCTTTGGTCTTCGGCGAAAGCTCGCCAAGATTGGTCGGTGGATTTGATGTAGCGGACGCATGTTGGGAGGAGAACGTTCTCGAGTCTGGTAGATTGTCGTTTGTCTTGCGCTCGCCTGCTTCTTGAGCTGTTCGTTTGGACTCGTTCGTCCCTCGCATTACGTTTTCGGACTCTGCCCGCTTGCCAGTGCTGGCGGCTGCCTCATTGGAGTATCCCGCACAATCAAGCTTGTTCTGCTTGCAAGTATCGCAAAATGGTCGCTCACCTGAGCATCAAACACATCAGTATACTTCCTATTACGCAAATTCGACATTCCAGCCTTACCACTACAAGCAGTCTTCCTCTTCCTACAAGTCAAACAAGCAGCTCCGATGCGCCGCCTCTTTGGATGTGGTGCGCCATAATTTGTGACGAATCGCAGTGGCTTCTCCGGCTTCTTCTGGATGTTGTGTGCGCCTTCGTTCTCGGTAGGTTGTGCGCCGTTCATCTGAACGATATTCATGTTTACTGCTACTTCAGGCGCAATTGATCGCACCAGGCGCGCTGGCTCGAGGAGTGCGCTGGGTTACGGGTACCCTTCCACATCAGCGATTGCCTTTAAGGATGTGGCTTGCCGCGGCTGCTGGCGGTATGGTCGGTGGGAGGAGGCAGCTTCGGTTGGCGCGTTGGTATCGATGTATGGGCGGAAGTCTGTCGGTGATCTGCTCTCAAGATGCGCAGCGAAACGACGCTGGTAGTAGGGCCACTCAAAAGGCAAGCAGCGACTTCGTGTGCTCAGACTCCAGAGTGATGGCAAGTGTCTGGCCCGCGTGCTCCAGACGAGAGTGGAGGCCCCGAGCGACCTGAGCACGACGGACTCCGCACTAATGAGAAGCTTTGCCCTTGTCTCTCCACATATGAAAGGCAGGGCGCGAGTGGAGGATCCACCATCTGTTGCTGACGTTTGCCGGCATCGCTTCTCGCCTCTTCCAAGAACATCCCCGCTTCGTTTGTGAAAGAAGCAAGATACCGCATAATGAACAACCGCCCAATACCGCAGGACAGACCGTAATCGTCATATCACATGAAGATGAACGACCGAGAGAGTTCTTCACAAGGTAGACGTCAGGCTTCGGCTCTTTGGGCCATCAAGGTCCGCTTCCGCCTACCGCTTTCGGGATATTGAGATCAGTCCCCGACTCGTACAAAAAGCGGCGAGGCTGCAGAAAGTTGTTTCCACGTCGTCAACTTGGCACTTTATCGTTGTGTATGAATTTACATACGATATCTCGTCCTGGAGAACCATGGAGTTCGCCCCGGTGTCTTCGCGCAGGCATGTCGATGCCAGGTCGCCATACAGTCTAAGCGAGCCAAGCCCATGCCGTACGCCGACGATGGTGGATGCACTCCAAGTTTTGCCATTTATACTAATTACGAAGTTTCCCATCTCTGTCCGCCGAACTTTGAAAGCGCCATCTTTACGGACTTCAGCGAGATATTTTGTCCCAATCCGGTAACCCGAAAAGCGCAGTGCTCGAGCGCTAGGACAGTCAACGAGGCGTTGGAAAAGCGCACGTTCGCACGCGTCCCGATTAAATGGCTTCTCTGCAGGAACCAGGCTGGGAAAATCAGGTGGTACTTCCTGGCTGCAAGGAAGTCTGCGAGTGCGCGACTGGTTGGGCAGACAATATCACATCATTGATATGGTGGTCACTTGCTGGCGTCTGCATGTGGTATGCTCCTCAACTGTTAGCCAATTGGCTGGATGTGAGTCTTCCTGGCCTTGATTTCGCTTTCTTGATTTTTTGCTGATTTGGTTGCGCCAGAAATGGGCTCGAGTCGTTGTAGCTCACAGAGAGTTGCGCGAGTTGTGGTATAATGGAGACCAGATGGGTACAGAGACAACGCCGTCCACAATGGACGACTCATTCGAAAGGAAGAGCCCAATCTGATCGTACATTCTTGTACGTCAATTCTGTTGTCACCTACTGGACCCCGAGACTTTGCGGCCACGAACAAAGTACACAAACAATCCCTGAAATGCGTAGCAACTGCGCATTTGCCGCATGAACCCAGACGAAGGTGCTCTAGCATTTTCTACTATCATCACACCAGAGATACAACGCTCCAACAGCGCAAACAATCAAAACCACTGGGTTTCCAGAATACAGATTTGACAAAAAGACTCACAATGTGCGATGCCGAACATCACCTCATACATCCGTCTCCATGGGCGCCAGAAAAAGCGCTTCCTCGAAGTCTCCCGCGGCTCCACCGGTCGAACTGTCCACGCCAACATTACCAATTCTCTGCTTTTGCGGAGAGCTTCTCATTCTTGCAATCCTTCGTCCCTCGACCGGTGCCATTCGTTCTTCAGCCTCGACCTCGTCAAAGTATGCATCCAGGTCATCCTCAATATTTTCCTCGTACGAGCGCTTGTTGGACAGTTCAGGAGCTGCATTGGGGACTATGCTGCTTTGTGTTGACGAAAGGGTGTTCTGCGACATGCTCAAGCCAGGCATAGAGCTGCTGGAATCGCAGCCAGTTGGGAAAGTCGGTGGTGCCGATGAGGGAGGAGCGTCGAACGATTTTTGTGAAGAGAGACCTCCAACCTTATGGAGGCCGCAGAATGGTGCAAGTTCGCGTGAGTTGGTGGTGTTGTAAGCTGGTCTGGTTGGTGCGGCATTTGCAGGTGCGGTGCTGGGAAATGGGAACTCTTCAGTAGCCATGGTTTTGTGGGTCTTGTATCCTTCAGGGACGCTTTTCCTCACACGCATACCAACGGTCAGCAGCGAAGACTGTGTTTCTGCAGAAAGTGGAGGCGATATGGGCGAGATCTGCTTTGAGGGAGAACCGAACTCGGCGGTTTTGCTGCCATTGCGTTGGAAGTAGGAGTTGATTGAGGGTTGGTATTGGCGTTTGCGAAGGTGCTCTGCTGAGGTCGCCATGTTGTTTAATGGAGAGATCCAAGTGATAGTGTGGTGGGGTTTGGTCTTGCGATGATGAATTGAGCTTGCGATTGCGATTGCGATAAGAATGACCTGCCGGCCTGCCGATGTCAACAATGACGATGTTTGATGGCCTGCAGATGGGCTGTGCTTTTGAGCACAAGGCGCGTGCTGACACGCGCGACCCATGCATTCGGTAGTGAACGTGGGGAAAAGGAGTTGGCGTGGAAATGGGAAACTCTAAAATATTAATGCCGAGGAGGGTGTAGATTATCCCTTCCAGACTTCGTCGTTGGATGCCCTTCTATCAACCTTCCACTCTGTACAAGACCTTTGCAGGGTGATGCTGTGAGGCTTTGCTCGTAGACAAGCTTGACCGGCACAGCATTCCTGATTTTGCATGGAAGCTTGTAAGTCATTTTCATCTCGTGTATTTGCAAACAATCATTCTGGAAGCGCGACAGGATCAAATACAGCGAGATTTGGCTAGCGATGGAGTAAGGTGTGCCAGAAGAAGAGTGAGTCGCCTCTTGACACTGCAAGATAGTTTCGCGCGCTCGGCTGCCGTGCGTCCAAGAGATAAATCACAGTCAACCGCTCTGCGACTTTCTGTCTGTCTGTACGGATCAACATGTCGTCAACCGGCCGGCCGTCGAGGCTGTTGAACTTGCAAAAGTCGCCAGCTTCTGACAAGGCGATGTCAGTGTTGTCGCTGGATAGCATCCTGGTACTCATAAAGTCATACTGACGATATATCACAGTGCATCTCTGAACGCCACCACCTCGCCATTCCTCAAACTGCCTCCAGAGATCCGTCAGAGGATCTATGGCTATGCCCTTGGCGGTCGTACCCTTCATGTCGCTTCTGGTCCAATGCTAGGGCCAAATCGTGTGGTCGTCTGCATGAACTGCGACGACTTCACCGACGGTGCGGACCGGCGGATGATCCATGGCATAAGAGATGGCATAATAGAGGTCAAGAATCGAGGCGCCACACACTCGCAGCTGGAACCTCACAAAGAGTGCTATCAGGCGCATGCGACCTGGTCTCTCAATCTCCTTGGCGTGTGTCGCCAGATCTATCACGAGGGTAAGCATGGTTTCCCCCATTCAAGTTTGAACTCGCGAGAGCGTTTGCTAATCACTTTCAGCGGTCCTCGTGCCTTTCAAGAAGAACGCCTTTGCGGTTGTGGACGGCATCACACCAGAAAGTGCACGACCACTCTTCGCCAACTTCCTAAATTTCCTCGTCCCGGCTCAAGCCAAGGCCATCGCCCACCTTATATTGCAAGGGCGCCGAATCTGCGGTGCCAGAAGACCCACGCTCGCACGCCTCAAGGGCCTAGAACTCTTGGAGTTTGTGCTGGTAGTCGAAGACCGCGATTACGGTATTCCTTCGTCTTGGTCAGAGTACTGTGAGAAGCACTTCACAGACCACAAGCTCGAAAAGTTTGGTCTTCCAGAGCTATGCGACGTCAAAATCAAGGTCAGAGAATACGTTGGGTGGCCTGCAGGCGATCCACCTGGTCCGACCCATGTTCCTGATGGTATGATGGAGTGGGCGAAGAACGTGGAACGAAGAGTGAAGAGCTAAGAAGATTGCTTCTCGGCCTGGGCATGGTCGTATCGATGACTCGCTGGCGCTAGTATCACATCGGCATGTTGGCCTTCGAGTCGTGAGCTGGAAAGGTGGGAAATGGTTGACTGCGGGATGCATGAGACACAACAAGAAGCTAAGCCTACTTTCAACCCTGCGTAGTTGCGCACTCTCAGTGGATGGATGGCTGTATTCGATTAAAGGTGCGTGATGTATAGCTCGAAGTATGAATGAAACCACATGCGCCGGTCCTTCGGACAACTCACTGTCAGGTTAACGATTGAAGGACAAGGGTTCCCAACTCGTGGAAGTTCGACTGACACCCCAGCGAGAGCCGTCTACGGATCAAGTGAAGTGAGGCAGGCACGGTGGCCCGTTCTTGGCGAGCTGCCTGAGGGTTCCGTTTGGTCGCGCGTTTGTACGGGAAAACTTCATCCCTCCATCCCTCCATCCCCTCATCCTTTCTTCAAACACACAACACACCGCCGCCACAATGGCGAAACCTGGCCGTCCATCAAGACTGCTGAATCTCCAAAACTCGCCAGCCTCAAAGAAAGAGACGTAAGTAGCATTAATACCATGGACAATCTCCGCAACTACCTAACCACTTCTTTAGTGCCGCTACCAACGCCACCTCTTCGCCATTCTTGAGGCTTCCCGCTGAGATCAGACAGCGCATCTACAACTACGCTCTTGGTGGTAACACCCTGCACTTCGCCTCTCCCATCAATGCTCGCGGGAATTCTGGACCAGATCGTGTGACCATCTGCATTTGTCCTGAAGATTACGCGGACGACACTCACTCATTCTTGCGACAAGAGTCTGCACACATAGCATACTCGCCCGCCGACGGTTCTGGTAGACGCTACACGTGCCTGAGCTCTCACAGGCAATGCTACAAGCAATCGGCCTCACAGAAAGGCGTGCCTGTCCAGCTTTTGCAGACATGCCGTCAGATCTATCATGAAGGTAAGCGTAGATGCGAATGTCTTGATCACAGGCAAAAGACACCATACTAACCAATGATGCTCGCCAAATAGCTGTTCTGGTACCTTTCAAGGCGAACACTTTTGCTGTCTACTCCGACCACCCCTCGCCGGGATCACCGACTGCTCTGGTCAATCTCCTGAACATTCTCGTGCCGGCCCAAATCAAAGCCATCAGCCGTCTTATCTTGCAACCCCTCCACATGGACGTGTGTACCTGGAACCAACTCAAGCGATTTACGGGACTCGTCACTCTGCAGTATGTACTGCTGTCCGGATATTAATTTCACAATCCACAGATGTGGGTCAACCACATGCGAAATGGCTTCGCAAAAGCCAAGCTGGAGAAACTTGCAGAACTACCGCAGCTCCACCACGTATTCATCGCACTGAGGGTATACTCGTACGTGCAACCGATCCTCGGGGGAGGCGCAGAACAAGTCCCAGAGCCGATAAAGACATGGATTGTAAGTGCAGAGAGGAGGATGTTGCCAGGAGGAGAGTCGCAGAAGGATCCTTGATATCGAGTGGGAAAACGGTGACACAAGATGGTACCAGATGCGGACGTCAAAGTAGCAGCGAGTTGGTCCAGTAAGAGAACACGAGCGGGTGAATGCGGCTGTAGACATGCACGACAGCACAGACCATATCCGCAAGTATGTTAGCCTCCGTACATCAAGGAAACAAACTACCCCATCTCTTAACAGTGCTCACCGCGTCTAGTCAGGTAACACCATTGTATGTGTCCATCAAAGATGAAGGATCCACCCCGACCCTCGAGATTGTTGAATCTCCAGAAATCACCAGCCCTCCAAAAGGCCATGTATGCGACTTGATGCCTTTCTCAGAAGATCTCGTACCTGACAATTCTCCACAGAGCTGCTACCAACGCCACCAACTCGCCTTTCCTCAGACTGCCCGCCGAGATACGAGAACAAATCTACACCTACGTCCTCGGCGGCCAAACCTTACACGTCGGCTCAGGCCCAATCCACCATCCATACAGCGTGACCATTTGTTCCAACGGAGGAAACTTCGACGCAGGGCCAGATGGGCATATCTCGCGCTTCGAAACCCGATATCCCGGCCGCGTTGCGAGTATCCGTGAACATTTTGGACACATCGAGTCCCACTCGCGATGCTACAACCGCCCCTGCGAACAAACGCACTACTCTCTCGATCTACTATTCGTCTGCCGGCAGATCTACCACGAAGGTACGTGCTCTCCTCAGCACCTGAGATATGAAGCTTGACCCAATCCAATCCAATCCGCTGATCCAACCACCCCCAAAGCCGTCCTCCTCCCCTTCTCAGAAAACACCTTCGCCGTCGCAGTCTCAACCGCCATCCCCCCTGCCTCCCAAACTTCCTAAACCTCCTCGTCCCAGCCCAACTGCGCGCCATCCAATCCCTCATCATCCAGCACACCAAACTCACCAAAGACCTCCGGCTGTCTCTAACGCGCCTCAAGGCCCTGAAAACGCTACAGTACATCCTCGTCGGCGCCGAGGACCATTTGAAGAAGTTTGCGTTTCGCGAGTTCTTCGAGGTTATAGGGAAGCTTGGCGATTACGGGCTGCCGCCGAAGTGCGAGGTGCGAGTTAGGGTCAGGCCGGTGCTGGGGGTTAGAGAGGCTGCTCCTGAGCTGGGGCGAGTGGAGAGGGTTGAGGATGGGTTGATGGAGTTGGTGGAGCGGGCGAGGAAGCAGATTTTGGAGGGATCGGGTCCAGAGCGGAAGTGGAGTCGGGGGAAGAGGAAGGATGGGGCGAGATTGCCGGGGCCTATGGGGAGAAAACGTCTCGCAGTTGGCGGATCGGAGAGTTGATCGCAGGTGGAGGTATCATAGTCAAGATATCGATGTGCGCGGGTCTCACCTGGTGACAATTCTGTAGTCCCAAAAGGTCTAAATTGCTCGTTCCCGTGGTACAGTTTTATTCTATGGCGGCCAATCTGTGTGGCAAATTGGCCTTTGGCAAATTTCTAACTTACAGACCAAGAGGCTTCTCAACACCCTCGGCAGGCATCGCCGGTTCACCCAGGTTAGTCATGCACTCCTTCTTCCAGTCCTTTGGAGTGAAGCTGTCCGCAACCTCCTTGAACGCAGCCAGGGTACAGAAGCTCTCATCACCTTCGCGGTGGTTACCAGGTAGCCTGCAGAAAGGAATGGTGACTGGTCGGTCGTTGTAACGCAGGCGAACGAAGTGGTTGTTCAGACCGGCTTGTTCGGTGGCGGACATCTCGGCAAGAGGTTTGCGGGTCGACGATGTAGGAGGGGTAGACGAGGAAGCAGATGAGAAGAGGGAATACCACCAGGTCTTCTCCTTGCTCGGCCAGACTGTGCCGCTCGGGCTGGTAGGGGTGGATGCGCCAGTCGCTGAGCGGGACTTGAACAGCTCGACGGAGATGGAACTAGTGTATGGAGGCCAGTTATCCTTCTCAACATCGAAGGCACCAAATGATGCGAGGGTCGCAGCGAGAGTAGTGTCATGGCAGCCGTTCAAGCTGATTTTGAAGCTTTCGTTCTGCGTACGCTTGATCAGGTTTTGAACGATGTCGCCGACGAGTCCACCGATACCGAGCTTGCGGTACTCGTTGCTCATCGTGTATCCTGCGAACCACTCCTCTGTGCAAATCTTGTCCATGTGCGAGATCAGTTTTTCGTCATAGAACTCCTTGGGCAATTTCGTGGCAGAGCCATGGGCGAGAGTGGCGTTGACGGTGTCCATGACACCTGTCAATCTAGGGTGAGAGTCGACTTTGACGATAGGAGAGTCGGCAGGCATCCATTTGCCGATCTTTTTGTTGATGTACGCAAGCTCAGGTGACGGGTTCCAGATGTCAGCAGCACGGTTGGCAAAAGCTTTTGCGAGCTCGGCGAAGCGCTTACATCCTCCCTCGTTGGGGAAAAGTGTCTCGTCTGAGAAAGACCTAGACACAATTACAGGAGGTTCAAAGTTCGCGGATCTCTTAGCGGCAGGGTAGAGGCCCGTAAAGGCTTGTTGTGCGCTTTCCTGAGCACGGGGCATAGGTGTCGATCTGAGATAAATTGATGATGCAGTAGCCGAGTCGATGACATCTGGGAGTAGGCCAAGCTTGGAGACATATAAGTCTCGCAGTCTCTGTCCGAGGGCGGTGGTGGTCTGTCGACCTCTGTCAGTCAACTCGCCTGGTTGGCAGACTGCATCGATCTCTCCGCGAGAGCCCTTGGCCAGTGTTGGATCGTCCGAGTCTGAGGATTCAACCTGACGCTCGAATACTTCGAGTCTTCGTTTCCATTGGAGTGTATCCCAGGTGCCATCAGCGGACATTATTGTCGACTTCATCTGCTGAGCAGCTGAGCAGTATGGCCAGTATGCTGGCAAACCGGCCTGGTCATGATGTCAGTCGGGTTGAGGCTGTTTCAAAGAGTCGAAATTACGAACATTCTTGAAGCGGGCATTGACTGGAGTTCGTTCGCCATGACGGAGAATCACTTGGACCTGTTGCAACTCGAGATCTGCAGGGTAGAGAGTGGCGAGTTCCTCTGGGGTGTATGGTGCGCGTGGTACGAGAGAGGTCATGTTGAGGTTCGTGTGTGAGTAGGAAAATGCAGGTATGCAGGAGTGTACAATTGAAGAAATCTATAGAATGCGTCTATGTTGAGAAGGAGTGCATGAGCAATGTACGGCGGTGTCGATAAGTCGTGCTGGCACGAGGGTGGATGGATTGGTTGGCGTTCAGGCACGCGAGTTTAAGCTTCAGCCTCGGCTGATCATTCCCCGACGGCCTACCTGAAGCGAAGGCAGGTCTGCCGACGATATTTCCATCTGGACTCGCATTCACCAGGAAGCTTCATTGGAAGACTGCCACGAATTGGTTGGACCTACACACCCGGCGATGAGCAAGCCTTTCGTCTGCACAGGATGTCGCGTACGCCTTGCGCTCCGACCTCGAGCCACTGCTGGACTTGACATTGCCTCTCAGCGCCGCGACTTTTCAGGACCCTCAAACAACGACAAACGCGGAACGAGCTCTGGACATTATGGGCACATACAAGAGCAGCGAGAGCGTGTGCGACGTCAGCGCGTGTATGAGGATGGAATCAGCCAAGTCGGGCTTGGCCGTGGTCAGCCTTCAACAGGAGGAAGATATTCTGGACAGCCATTGAAACCACAGCACCTTTTGCAAGAGCTAGGCGAGAGCAGACCACCCGTCCAAGCGCGATCATCACGGGACCCGAGACCCACGCGCCAATGGAACAACAATACGAAACAGCCACGGTCAAGACCACCAACAGCGGCAACGAGATTTGAGGATCATGTAGCCAAATCGGAGCTTGTGGAAGCGTGGGATACTCTGCGCCAATTGGAAGCTGATATGGTCGACGGTGTTGGGCCGCATTTCAATCCATCAGCAACCAAAAAGCTGCATCAGTTAATGCGCCGCGTTGCTGTGGAATATACCAAAAGCCTTGGTGGGAGCGACAAGGGATTGCCCGAACCGTGGGAGTTTGTACAAGTCGTCAAAGATCTTGGCCTGCTATCTCCGCCTTTGCGATCTGAATTACTTTGGCGAGTGGGTAATGGCCTTGCGATGACGTTCCGATTTGATGGCGCAACCAAACCAGAAGAGAAAGCTCGAGGTCTGCAGCAGCTTACTCTTCTGTGGCAAGACACACTCGAAACGAGACTCAAACCCGGCCCCTTGGGTCAAACACCAACGCATACTGAATCGTATTTGCCCTGGGCTTTTCTGCCGTCAGCCCACTCGATCGTGAATGCTGGCAATGATCCGAATAAGCGATTGGATGACGTGCTGGCCCGCATAGTACCCACCGGGGGTTCCATTAACTATACGGAGGCTGTAGGTGACTATCAGAGTGCTCTGTTCGTTGCACTGGACCTATTTAAGCACAACGCAGATGACGCCAGCTCCAGTCCCTCGACTACCAAGGCTAGCTTGTACGGGACGCCAATGGTAGTGTTTTTTGACGAGATTCTGGAACGTATCATCAAGCCTGACGTCCCGCCAGCCATCCGAGTGAAGTTAGAACAGAGCGAGGACCCGGCTTTGGCATATTTTGAAGCCATGATCAGGCGATTCGACTTTGCGAACGTCCCCCCAATTAGGACAGACAGAAGCAAAGCTTTAAAAGACCGCCGGGCGCCTAAACTGAACGAGCTAGGTCAGCGGGCGACATCGGTATTTTCAGCTACGTCAATCAAGAAAGACATGGAAGCAGCAGGTCCGGAAGGATCCGAGGACACGAGTGACACAAAGCCCAAACCGGTGACAGTGACACTTGATGCAGCTTCCTTGCGCGAAGCCGGCTTCACCGTGAACGAGGAGTGGGACATGGACCGTGACATCCACGTCAAAGTCCTTGGCTGGGTGAAGCGACTCGGCCGCTCGATCGAGACGACTAATCTTCTGATTACAGAAGCATGCTGGGAAGAGGTTCGCAAGTTCAACGCCAAAAATTCAGGTGCTTCATCGTTGCCATTGTTTCTCTACGAACACTTCATGCTTGCGTTCTTATCTCTGCGCCAGCCTCGATTGGCACTCGAAGCCTGGACCACTGTCGTCGAGTCGGGCCTGAAACCGACTGTCAAGACATGGACAGTGATGATGCGTGGGTGCTCCCGTGCAAACGATGCAGATGCACTGGAGAAATTCTGGGCACGCATGGTAGAGCAGAAGGTACAACCAGACCAACATGCTTGGAGTGTCCGGCTGTACAGTTTGGTCAAAGCGCAAAGAATCAACAAAGCGTTTTCTGCTCTCCAGCAAATGGGCCAAGAGTGGATCTCGGCCGTGCGGGCTCAACAGAAGGCGGCTTTGCCAGTCACTAAAGGAAAGCAGCACGTGAACTTGCCTCAAATCGATCCTACGCAATGGACCGGCGATGTGAATGGTATTTCTCGCCCAAGTCTTGTTGTTGTGAACGCGGTCGTCTCCTCTCTGGCTAGCAAAGCCGATGAGTATATCCCTCGAGTTTTAACATGGGCTCGCGACTTCGCCATCGAGCTCGATCTTACCACATATAATGCTCTGCTGAACGTGGCGATGCGTCACGGCAAGACTGCCGAAGCGATGTCCATTCTTCAGCACATGGAAAAGCGTTCAATCCAGCCCAACAGTACGACGACCACAGTTGTTCTCGCAGCTTTGTTCAAGTCGGATTACTTCATCAAGCTCCCTGCCGAAGAGCAGATAACGAAACTATTCGAACTCATCGCCGCCATCGAAGAGTCCTCACCCACCGCCAAGCTCGACATCAAGGGTTACGCACTCGCCATTGATCGTATGCTCAAAGAGCACGCCAACCCAGCCGCCGCTCGTGCCTTGCTCGAGCAAATGTCCGCACGAGGCCTCGAGCCAACAGCGCATATCTACACCATCCTTATGACTTCCTACTTCGAAGCCGACCCGCCCGACTTTGCCGCCGTCGAAGCTCTCTGGACCAGACTCGACCGCGGCAACGGAGGTTATGGCGTCGCTCTCGACACCATCTTCTACGACCGCATGGTCGAAGCGTACGCGCGCCACCACGTCCACGTCGGCACCACGCCCATGATGCAATTCCTCGGGCGCATGTCTCGCGAAGGCAAGCGCCCCGGCTGGCCGGTGCTGGAGCTCGTGGCCAGAGCTTTGGTCGACAGAGAGGAGTGGGGAGTGCTGTACAGTTTGGTGGACGACATTCAGCACTCCAAGGGAGTGTTGAGAGTTGGTGCCAGAGGTCTTGTCGGACAGAACGAGTTCTGGCGGTACATTCTTAGTACTGGCATCTTGAACAAGATGGGTGGCAAGAGCGAGCAGGATCTCAGGAAGAACGTTTCTTCGAGCTCGTTCCACGGGTTGAGGGATGCGATATGAGTGTAATAAATGTGTACTATCAGATGTGTAGATTATTTATAAGATTGTTATCTCCCCAACGATGAATATGTCCTGCCTCATCCCGTGCTTAATTTTCGCCACCTGAAAGACGCTGCTGCCTCTCGAACGCCTGAGTCACAAAACTCCTAAACTCAACAGCAAGATGCTCCGCATGCTCATCAAAGAACACCTGCGGCGCCGCAGCCGGAAACAACAATCGCAAACGAAACTCACAACCCTCATCACAATCCCTCAGCTCCTGCAAAATATAAAACAAAACACCCCCATCATCCAACGTCCCAATCGCCGACAAAGGCAGAAACTCAGGATCCCCATAAGCACTCACAAACCCCGGCGGCTCCAAAACCGGCTCAATCCGCACCCTCGCAATATACCCCCCAATCGTCTCCACGACCCCCGAAGCATACGGCGGAAGAGCATAATGCTCCGGGTGTGCAGGCACCATCGTCTCTAGAAACGTCTTTTCTTTGATATCCGGGTTCTGCAAGTCTGCCATCCAGTCTTTCCACCAGGCCATGAAGTGGGAGACTTTGAGACCGGTGGCTTTGAGATCGATGCGGGATTCTTTGTATTCGTTGTTGGACGCGGCGATTATGGATTTGTAGTAGGTGTCGGCTTCGGAGATTAGGGGGGCGAGGAGAGAGAGCATTGCGGTGTTGGAGAAGAGGGTTTTGAGGGTTTTGAGGGCGCGGCGGGAGGCGTGGAGTTCGTAGGTGTCGATGGTGGTGGGGGGGATTGGGGTGCCGTTGGGGAGGGAGTAGTGGAGGGATAGGGAGGGGGGAGACGACATTGCGAAACGAGGATTTTGGCAAATTCCTAGACCGAACCAATAACTGTAGAAACTGAGATTGAGAAGGAGAATGGCAGCTATTATAGTCGTAGAGGCAATGAATGCAGTTGCAGAGTTTC
>Ga0265797_10000303_pt1 | contig 91370 bp, 125 predicted proteins | sample P2T30metagenome_FD_192433 | JGI IMG/M metagenome (GOLD analysis project Ga0265797, IMG submission 192433) | Plant litter microbial communities from East Loma Ridge, Irvine, California - P2 T30 | ecosystem: Environmental > Terrestrial > Plant litter > Unclassified | place: USA: California... | reverse complement strand
CTTGATGCGGATATAGCGGGTTTCCGACGACGAAATGAAGCCGTCAGGGGCGGTAAATTGCACGTCCCAGGTCAGCATTCCGACCGGCCAGCCCTTCGTATCGAGCGCGGTCAGGGAATACTTGCCGGTAGCCTGATCCGTCCAGGCGTGTACAAGGTCGGCGACCAGCTCGCCGGTCTGCTTGTTGCGCAGTTGCGAGGCGACCGTCCAGCCGGTCATATCGAGCACGCGCGCCTTCATGGGCTTGTCGTTGACGATGATCGTCAGCGGCCCCGCATCGTCCTGAATGAGCGTCCCCAGCTCGTCCACGCGGAAGCTGTCTCCGCGCTTGTGGTCAATCACTTCCATTTCAGCCTTTCGCCTGTTCGTTCTGTGCGGTTTCGGCCGCGAATTCCTTGGCGCAATCGCCCGAACACCAGTGCGCTTTCGGCGGCACCTTGTAGCCGCAGTAGTGGCACTTGCCGCTCGGGATCGGCGCGCCGCGAGCGCGCAGGGCGTCGCGTTCTTCCTTCGTCGGGATCATGGCTGTTGCTCCTGTGCTTGAGACTGGCCCAGCCTTATGGCTTCGTAGGCGTCGTGGCAGGCGTTGAAGGCGCGCACCGCGTCATCGCCGTCGGCTGCGATGCCGATAAGGTCGTAAGCAACCTGCGGCACAAGTTCGGCTCGCGCTTCTTCGCCAGGGCCGCTGGCAGTGGTGGAATCTGCGCCTGCGGCACAATGACCGGCTGCGCTGGCGGCTCTGACAGCGACAGACAGCCGGACAGCGCCGGTAAGCACATCAGCGCGCAGAGAATCAATTTGTTTTTTCGCAACATTGTTGTGTTCCTCGTAGAGTTGTTCGACGGTGCGCAGCTTGTCGGCCCACCGTTTTTCGGTTTGCGTCACCTCGGACAGCGCCTCGGCGAGCTGCTTTTCGTGCGTCAGGCGCTCGCGCGTGCGGTCGTGCTGCTCGGCGGCCAGCTCGCCCCGGACCTTGGCAAGATCCTCCTTGGCCTGGGACACGCGCACCTCGCCCTTGGCCTGGGCGACGCGGTAGCCGACATAGCCGCCAGCGCCAGCGCCCACGGCCAGCACCAGGGCGGCCAGCACCAGCAGCACGCCCCACATGCGCGGCGACAGCAGCGACAGGGCAAATTTCAGCTCTTTCATTCGATGATCTTTCGTGCGACGTTAAGGAAGGCCAGCCGGTCGTCGTAGCCGATGGCATCGCCCTCGGCGGCGGTCTGGTGGCCGATGTTGATGGCGTCGGAAACGCCGTCCAGGTCGTCGGCGTCGGCCAGCGCATTGCACCCGGCCGTGTGCCAGAACCATGCGGCCGCGCGGCACGCGCCTTCTGGCGTGCGCAGCCATTCGCCCACGGTGAGCGGGTCGATACCGAAGTGGCGGGCGCAGCGCTGCTGGTTTAGCTTCCCGGTGAGGCCAATGAGGCCCGCGCCACGGTAGCGCCAGCCGTCGCCGGTATCCTCGGGACCGTTGCCCATGCGGTTGGCGTAGACCTTGTTGGCGATGGCCTCCGGGCGGTGCGCGTAGGCGGCGGCGATGGCGTCGGTAGGGAAGCGGCCCGGCCACGTCTTGCGCAGCCCTTGGGCGCTGTAGCTCAGCCCTTCCTGCATCTTTCGGAGCTGGCCGGACTCGTGCGCGATCTGCGCCAGGAAGTGTTCGACGCGCAGCTCGCTGACGATGCCGAACTCGAACATGGCGTTTTCGAGCGGCGCGAGGAAGGCGGCCGCCACCGCCTGCGCGCCGGGCATGATGGCGGTGATCTGGTCGAGGCGGATCAGCTGCACAGGACACTCACTGCGCGCAGGGCGATCAAGGACAGTGCCAGGGTGCCCAGCGTGCGCGTTTTCAGGCGCGGATTGAGCACTGCCCACAGGCAGGCCACCAGCATGATCGCGGGCACGGCCTTGTTGACGATCAGGTTGGTGTCCATTATTTGCCACCCCCGAGGTAGCGGCGCTTGAATGCGCCGATCAGGTCCGCTTCGTTGATTTCGGCGAACAGCTCGCGGGCAATCGCCATCGAGAACAGGCCGGTCAGGAATTCGATGCCGGAATGCACCCGCGCGCCCTGGATGCCGAAGAATTCGATCAGCGCCGGGGCGACGTAGATCGCGCACGCGAACCCTGCCGCGAACGAGATCAGCTTTTGCGAGCGGGACAGTTCCCCGCCCAGGAATTTCAGCGACACAGCCGCACCGGCCGCGCCGGGCAGGTAGCTGATCGCGGCTTTTGCCAGCGACGAACAAATCGCCGCGAGCGCTGCTACTGGTTCTGCCATTTGTTTCTCCAAAATGCCGCGCTATCGCGACATTGCTTTCATTAAATTCCCGATGCTCTTGATGAGAGCGTCGAGCCGTTCGACTACGGCTATATCCACCTTGTGCTCCGCTTCAACGTTCTTCTTCCAGTCGCCAAACGCCTTGCTCTGGAAGATCGAGCGAACATCGGAGCTGCGCATTTGTTGCGCTTTCCCGTAGTCAATACCGAAGTTTAGAAACAAACTAGCCAGCACTTCGCTGTGCTTTTCCTGTAAGAGAGAGCGCGATTGTTCCGATGCAGGAATAAACAGGAAATCGGGCCGGTGGCACTGCTGCCCCGGCCTCCTTTGGCAGCACGATTACGCCCTGTTCATCGAACCAGATGCGGAAGAACTGGCCGGTTTGCATGGCCTGGGCGTAGTACGCGAACAGCACATCGAAACCCGATCCGGGCAGGGCGGCCATGGTGATGATGCGACGTTGCAGCCATTCGCCGTATTCGGCAAACTCGGCCACCGGATCAGGAATGGCCTCGCCCTCGCGCAGCAGTTGCGCGGCCATCGCGCCGATGATCCAGAATTCCCGGCCGATCAGCCTGGGGTATTCCGTCAGGGCTTTTACAGCCGACTCTGGTGCCCCGAATCCCGGCCCCATTTCGATTTGCCCTTGCAGCGATTCCAGCACTTCCACGGCCGCGCCGATGAGCGGGCGTAGAACCCAGCGGTCGCCGCACGCCTCAAACGCCGCAGGGGCCGCGCTTGCGTCGCTTTCCATGGTCAGGTAGTCCGACAGGCGCGAAGCGTCCGTGACGGCGTAATCCGGGCCGTCCTCGCGGGTGTGGATGCAGTAGTGCGCCAGCGCCAGCAGGCGCTCGCCCACGCTCCAGGCGCGCGGGCTGGTGACGTGGCGCTCCGTCGGCGCGTTGGCAACCTCCACGGCGCGCTCCAGGAAGGCGGTGAGGGATTTTTCGTGCGCCAGCTCGGGCAGGTGACACAGGGCGATTTCGTCGCCGATGGACAGCTCCTGGAATTTAACGTCCAGGCGACGGGTGCGCAGTTCTGAGAAAGTAATCATTGTGGGTAGATTCGGGCGATATCTCGGCGGTCGAGTGCGTTAAGGGTGCAAAGGGTGATCTGGATGCTCTGCTGCACCAGCACGCCCTTTTCGGAGCGCAGGCCGGTGAAGGGCTCGGAAATGCTTTCAATAACCATCGGCTCATAAGTCCGGTCGCCATACTTCATGCCGATGACCTGGGGAGAAATGGACGGGAACGCCGTTTCGATAAAGTCTTTTTCCCCCGCGCCTGCGATCCCGGCCGCGATGGTGCCGTCGGCCGAAAGCATTTGCGGTGCCGCCCATTGCTGTAGCTGGACGATGGGCATGCGAACCTCGGTGATCGGATCAAGCAGGGCGCGAAAGTGCAGCGTAAGGGTCAGCTTGAGCGGCGGCATGCCGCCGAAAACCTGGGTCGAATTGAGTTTGGTGATGCCGGTGCGGCCGGTCGCCTTCTCCAGCATGGCGACAACAGAATTTCCCTTGGTATCGACGCCCAGGGCTTTTGCCACCGTTTGCACCATGGATGCGGCGGCACCGGATTGCAGCATGGCCGTCAAGGTGCCCGCGATGGACTCGGTGCCCGCATTCTCGAACGGGCTGTTCCAGTTGAGCGTCATTTCACTGGTGCCGTCGGTGATGGGCGCATGAACCTCGAACCCGTCATCAACAGTGAAACTGTCGGCGGCCGAAACGACCCGGTTCTTTTCGACGCTCTGCTCCCAGCCGGACCCGCCCGAGACTTTCTTGAGCGGGTAGAACTTCGCGATCAGGTGCGGTGACAAGCCATCCCAGTACGAAGTCAGGATGTCGGGCTTGCGGACGTTGGAGTTGGATTCACTGGTAGCCATGCGGGCAGTATGGGCGCGCAAAAATCGCCGCCATCCCGCCGTTTTCCAATGCAAAAGAGCCGGGCGAACCCGGCTCTCTTGTGGCGCTGCTAGACGTTACAGACCGGCCTTTTTGCGCACGCGCACCGACTTGGCGCGGCGCATCGTCGCGACCGCGTTATGCGACTTGCGCAGCATTTTGCGGATCGAGATTTTCTGCTTGGCCGACAGGCGAACATTGCCGGACACGCGCTTGTTGATGCGGACCTTCTTGCCATGGCGAACCGCGATCTTTTTCTTGTAGACCGCATCGAACACGGCGCTGTCCGACTCGTCATCGAACGCAAAGGCGTCCAGCTCGTCGGCCACCGCATCGTCGCCGCTCGGCAGGGCCGACACGATCAGGTCCATGACACGCTCAGCAGCGCCAGCGTCCCAGGTGTTCAGCAGGGCGTCGCAATCTTCTTCGGACACGCCCTTGGCTTCCAGGTAGTCCCAGATCGAGTTCAGCACCAGGTCGCACAGCTCCGCTTCGTCGTCGTCGATTTCGCCGTCCTTGTCGGAGTCGGCAATGCCCACGACCAACGCCATCAGGCGGTCGGCCAGGGTTTCGCCTTCGGCCAGATCGTCGGCGATAGTCTCGGCCCACTGGTGGATCGCGGCGACCGCTTTCAGGCGCATATCAGCCTGGGCGTAGGCGGCAGCGCCAGTCGGGGCATCGTCGCCCACGCTGTCGAAGACAGCGACGGGCGCGGCGGCGGCGACCTTGACCGGCTTTGCAGCAGGCTCGACCGGCTTGCGTTTCATCAGCGGGCGCAGCTTATCGGCCATCGGGTGATTACTCACGCTCATTATTTTTTGCTCCTTCTATTATTTCGACAGGGTTTGGGTGATGTGGATTGCACGCACCACGCCGTCGTAGTGGCAACCGTAAGTAATGTCCATACGGTCGTTCGGACGCTGCGCATTGCGCTTGACCGAGAAGGTGTAGCCTTTTTCGCCCAGCTCCTTCTCGCTCGACGCCACGAACCAGTCCGATGCGCGGCAACCATCGAACAGCGATTTCAGGAACTCGCTGGATTTCTTGATCGCGGTTTCCATCGGCAGTTGCAGCGTTTCCTTGCCATACTTCGCCACCATATCGTCAATGGTCGAGGACATTTCGGACACGGACAGCAGCTTGCGCGCCGACACGTTGACCTTGGCGCAGGTGATCGAGTCCGAATACACGAACTTGCCGCCGTCGTTGTAGCGGATGAAGATGACCGGGTTGATCTTCGCGTTCGCGAGGTCCGAAAGCTCCGGGTCCGACGGGTTGTAGGTCTGCTTCACGCCAGTGCGCGCCAGCGGCCATTCCTTGCCCGCGACCGGGAAGTTTTTCGGCGCGAGGCCGTAGGCGTTGGTCTGCGCATTGCGACCGCAGCGCAGGCCGACGTTATAGCCAGCGGTGCCGATAAATGCCTTGCCGCCGTTGACCGGATCATCGGTTTGCAGCGGTGCCCAGTAGGCTTGGCAGTAGTGCGTATCCAGGTTCAACTGGGCCATGAACAGCGCCGCCGCAGCCGGGTTCAGGGTGCCCGGCACGTCGAAGCAGAATTGGCGGTTCGAGCGCACAGCCAGGGCGGCCATTTTCGACAGCAGGGCAACAGCTTGCGAGCCGCCGCTAATCATGTAGCCGAAGTCGAGCGAGCCGCCTTCCAGCTTCGCCAGGGCTGCGTCGTAGTCCGATACCGCATAGCCGGTGCCGCCTTCGGTGAACAGCACCATGGGGCTTGCACCGCTCGATGCGACCTTGGGCGAGCCGTCGCTGTTGCGGCCGTAGCAGTCGGCGGTCGGCGGGATGTTGGAATCGGCCGCGACCACGATCTTGACCAGATCAGTTTGCGCTTCGATGACGCTGCCGATGAAGTAGTCCTGGCCGTGCTCATCGACCGCATACGGGTCCAGCGAGCCGGTGAATTCGTACAGCAGGTTGCTGTTCGGCTCGCGAATGGTCAGGGTGATGACTTTCGCGGCGGTCGGCGATACGCCGTCGGCGGCCATGGTCTTTTCTGCCGTGACTTCAAAGCGGTAGCCGTCGTTGAAGCAGTCCAGCATTTGCAGGTAGAACAGGTACGGCGCGACCGGCGCAGCTTCCGAGCTGGTGAAGCTCGAAGCGGTGCCGCCCAAACCGACTTTGAAGGTCAGATAGGCATTCTTGGCGGCCGGGGTGGTCAGGCGCATCACGATGGCCTCGAACGCGCCGCCTTCGAGCGCTTCGCTCGTTTGCACGTAGGCTTCGTTCAGGGCCGAAATGCGCAGCGATTCAGCAGCGCCCAGCTTCGCTTTCAGGTTGCCTTTGTTGACGCGAAACGGAGCGTCGATGCGGCCACGCTTGAAGCGGCCGACAACGGCGAACGCCTGATCGGTCGGCGCAGGCGAGAAGCCGTCCGTATTGTCGCGCAGCGGATTGAGCTGCACGCCCGGCTGCGCTTGCAGTTGACGGGTATGGGCATAGAAAGACATACAGGAGTCCTTATTCAGCCGCAGCGTCGATGACGCGCAGCGGTTGTTCTTCCAGCTCGGCGTATGCCGGGGTCAGGCTCATCAGGTGTCCGCAGTCGGTCTTGATACGCTCGATTTCGTCGTCGTTGCGCACCAGGACAGGCACTTTCGCGCCAGCGCCAATGCTGGTGGCGGCGATGATGTAGGGCATGGGCGTATCGTTGGCGACGATGATTTCGCGCGGGAAGGGCTGGGGAATCACTTCCTCCAGCACCGTGTTTTCGTTTTGCGACGCCGCGATCTGCGCGGGGTCGGCTACTGCCGGTCCCTGGACGGAACCGGCAACAGCGGCTTTCTTGCGAGTAGCCATTGTTGCCGTCCTTGTTACGTTATCGGGGTCGAGTTACTTCAGGTTCGACACGGTGATGAGCGCGCAGCCCTTGGCCGACATCAGGTGCGGGTTCGCCGTGGTGAACGAACGCGCGTTGAAGGCGTAGCCTTCCAGCTGGTCGGTGCCGATGCCCAGGGGCTTGAATTCCGGGGCGCTCGCGTCGCCGAAGATGATCGGGCAGCGGGCGGTCTGCGAGCTGCGGCCGACGCACAGGATTTCGGCGGTTTCGCCACCGGCCGATTCGTTCAGGCCGCGCGGGGTGTAGTACACGTCGTACATGCCGAACAGGCGACCGGCGCGGAAGATGCCAGGACGGGCGACGATGCCCGACGGCTCCCACAGCTCGCGCGGCAGCGATTGGAACATCGCCAGCACCGATTTGGTCACGTACAGGTGCGTCACGCCATGGTCGGCGGTGTCTTCGGCCATCTGCTGCGAGACAGCGCCCAGGACCGACTGGAAGTTCTGCCAGATTTGCGGGATGGTCTTCTGCAGGATCTGGTCCGCGTAGCCGAAGTCGAACGGTACGTGGTTGCCGAACTTGCCGATCATCTTGGCCTTGTTGATCGCGTTGTAATGGCGCTCCAGGGCGTACTGGCCGCGCACCGCCAGCATCGCTTCGGCACCGGCATCGACGCCGACTTCGTTGGCGAACTGCGAACGCGCTTCCGGGGTGATCTGGTAGACCGTGCGGAACGGATTGGCGAACAGCGAGTAGCTGCGCGCCGCAACGGCCATGCGCGGCGTTACCGATGCGTCTTTTTCGTAGTCCACGAACACTTCGGCCGAAACCAGGGTGCCAGCAGGCAGCGCCGGGTTCGAGGTGACGATGACTTCGCCGCTGCCGGGCTTGACGGAACCCGACAGGTTGAACTCGCTGCCGCCCAGGGTGATGAAGCCGCTGATCGGGACGGTTTGCGCGCCGCTCGAACCGTTGGCGGTTTCCTGGATCGCAGGCAGGCCGTTAACGTAGACCAGGGTGCGGCCGCGCAGCAGGTTCAGGGCGGCGCCACCGCTCTTGGTCGCGGTGAAGTTGAACTTGTAGTTCGCGTTGTCGTTTGGTGCGCCCAGCTCTTTGGTGCGCGACGAGCCGATGTAGTCGCCACCAGCGGCCACGCCGTCCATGATATCGTCGGCCTTGTAGTCGCCCCAGTCCGAGCCAGCGGTGTGGTTGACGATGATGAGGCGCGCTTCGTTCGAGCCACGGTCGGCAGGCAGGTAGCCGGCGAACGGGGTTGCTTCGGCCATCGCGCCCATGATGGCGACGATAGGCGCGTTCGGGAACACCGAAATGGCGTTGTGGTGGCTGTTGTTCACCGAGTCGAAGATGCCCATGGCTTGGTGCATGGCCGACAGCAGCACGTCGCCGCGCGGCATGAAGCCGTGCTGGCGGTTGTATTCCTGCGCGCCGTCGAAGATGGCCTGGATGATCTCCTTTTCCTGCGCGCTTTCGACATTGCCCAGCAGCTCGGTCACGATGCTTGGCGCGCCGCCCGATTCGTTGCTGATCGCCGAGAAAGCGCTTTGGCTGGCGGCGGCCGAGTCGAACAGCTGGCCCGGACGGTCTTCGTTTTGTGCAGCTTTGCCGACGAACTTTTCCAGGTCGTTTGCATCCTGCGGCGTGTACTTCGGGTTAGTTCCGCTCATTGGTGTTGCCCTATAAAGAAATTGGAATGTGATTCACTACAAACAGATGCGCGGAACCCCGCACATACAGAGACTTCATTTTCAAGGGGTCGCAAGGGGGCGCTTCCCCGAGTTTTCCTAACTGGCCGGGCGCAGCTCGGCAAGGCGGGTTTCAGCCGCGCCAATGGCTTCATCCACTGCCGCGATTTGCTCGCGCAGCACCACTTCCATGCGCGGCGCGGCGGTGCGGATCGACTTCGGCAAATCGACCTTCACCTTTGCCAGCGCGGCCTGGAACTTGGCGCGGCCCTTCGCCATGGCGGCGACGATTTCGGTGATGGCCTTCTGGTGGTCATCCTGATTCTTGAGGGGGATGAGGCGGCCGTTGATCTTCACCTGGAACACGTCGCCGGTCGCGGTCACGCCGAAGCTGGCCGTTTGGCTGTCCGCGAAGCCGAAATGCACGTCGCGCGAGGACACGTTCGAGACGCGCTTTACTTTCGCGTCCACGTCCACCGAAGTGACAGTGGCCCCGGCCTTCTCGAATGCGCGCTTGGCCGCACCGATGGCCTTATCCTTCCCGGACAGGTTGTAGAAATCGAGGATGAGGTTCTTCATGTAATTGCCTTGTTATGAGGGGGTGCCGGACTTGCCGCCGCCGGTCTGCACGCCGCCGTGCGTGTGGGTGCTGCCGATGTTTGTGCCGTTGTTCGTCATGGAACCGGCGATGCTCGCGCCGCCGCTGCCGGTCATGCCCGCCTTGTAGGTGAACGCCCCTGCGACTTCCACCTTTCCTGTGAACTTCGAGCTGGCCGAATCGACCAGCACCTCGGGCGAGACGACACTGGCCTTCTCGCTTGCGTTGACGGTCACTTTCTTGGCGTTGACGATGACTTCTTCGGCGTTGATGACGAACTGCTTGTCGGCGGTGAAATCGAAGTTTGCGTGGTGGAAGCGCCGCCAATCGACGCCGTTTTCCACGTTGCGCGGGCGGTAGCCGACGATGACGGGATAGCGCGTGTCGCCGCCGACAAATGCCAGCCACACGTCGTCTCCCGGCAGGATGCGGATTTCGGTGTGGTGGCTCTTGTCGCCGATGGGATTGCAGAACTCGGCTTCCGGCAGCTCCGTTGCGCCATCGGTCAGACCAGGGATGCGGACGCGCGCAATGCGCGCCTCGCGGTCGATAGATTCGACAATGGCGGGGATGAGGCCGGTCAAGAAAGACTCCCGAGCCAGAACCGCGAATACTGGGCAATGTCGCCGCCGTCGGTTCCGTTTTGCATGTGGTGGACGGCCGTGATGACGGCCATGGGAACGCCGCGCACGTTCAGCACGGCACCAGCTTGGACTTCCAAGTTCGGCTGGCCGGTGATGACCTTGCGCCGCACCAGGACGCGACCCATCAGGCCCAGCGCACGCACGCTCTTGCGCGGCGTGTACACGACGGCCTGCGCTTCGTGGCGGCGCTCGCCGATCACGAACTTTCCATCCGGGCCGGTGGACACGTACTGCGGGATTTCGTCGGCTTCGAGAAAGTCGCTTTGCACGTCCTCCGATGCCGTCACCGTCAAACTGGCGACGGGCGGCTGTGCCAGCAGCTCGCGCAGGCGCACCACGGCCACACGGCCAGCCTTCCAGATCAGCACCGCCGATTCCTCTTGCAGCACCTTGGCAATCTGCATCGTGGGCACGTCGCCCTTGAAGCAGGCGAAGCGCTCGATGCTCATATCCCCATCGACGCCCACAGTTGCTCCGCAGGCCCGGTAGATGCTGGAGAAGGAAGCATTCTTGAAGATGACGGCCGCGCGACGCCTGCGCGCCACGCCCACCAGGGCATCAGGAAACGCCGTGATGGAGACGGCCGACAGTGGCAAGTCGCCCTGCACGCCGCCGCCTGCGTTGCGCAGCGGCTCGCACTTGATGATCCGCATGGGGATTTCATTCACGCGGATCAGCTCGCCATCCTGGATCAAGAGGGCGGTTTCACTGGTCAGGCGAATCTGCGCCTCGAACGTCACCGGGATCGGTGCCATGTCGTAGCGCAGGCGGGCGCTCAGAATGAACGCGGGCGAGATACCTTGTATCGCGATCATGCCGCCAGCCCTGGATTCATGCGTGCGCCATGGCGCGCGGCCGCGTCGCAATCGACCACGCCCCGGCAGTGTCGGCATTCGTAGTTGGAGTTGCGCAGGCGGGTGTTCAGGGCGATAAAGTCATGCCCTGCGCACGCGGCCAGCGCACGCTCGTTCTCGTTCGCCATGGCGTGCGCCTCGTCCGAGAGGTGCGACAGCTCGACGTTGATGGTCCCGGCCGCCATCAGATGCACTCCGGGGCGGCGCGGAATGCCAGGCGCGGCAAGTCCATGGTTTCGTACTGCGTGATGGCCTGCTCGATTTCCGAGACAGACCGGCCGTAGGGGTCAACGCCCTGACCGCGCGAGGCTTCCAGGGCGCGCGCATTCTCGCGCTCGACGTACAGCGCCACCAGGGGCTTGATGACGCCCCATTCGCTCGCGGTCAGGTCACAGTGCTCGTCCAGGCCGCACAGATCGCCGTCGGCAACGCTGGCAATGTCGCCCCATGCGAGGTACTGGCGCGCAGCAATGCACGCCTGCTTGAGTACGTCCGGCTCATCAATGATGAGGCCGAACGCCCAGTTGACCGATAGGGCCAGCTCTCCGAGAGTCACGATTGCGCCTTAGATGTTGCCGTCGATCTTTTCGCCGAAGTAGTGGAAGAACAACGTGCCGCTGACGGTCGTAGCGGCCGAACGGTTCTCCCAGTCGCGGTCAGGGTTGTCCAGTTGCAGGAAGCAATCGACAATCGAGACGCCGCGATGGTGCTTTTCCAGCGTGCCCTCGTACACGTCGGCATCGAACTTGCCGCCGCTGGCGTTTACGTCTTCGATGAATTTTTCGATGTCGCCGCGCACGGTTTCGTAGAACGTGACTTGACCCTGCTGGTTGGTCTTGAGCTGCTGCGATTGCCACGCTTCGCCGCCCATCGGGGTTGCGATGGCGATTTCACCGCCCGAGGAAAGGGTGGGCCAGGGGAATTGCTTGCACAGCAGGCGCAGGTGCTCGAAGCCCCGGATCACGAACATGGCATCGGACGAAACGGACTTGTCGCCCATCGCCTTTACCGCTTTGTAGGTGGACGCCAGATATGCGCCCGTCGAAGTAGTCATGTGTCACCCGTCAAAGTGGATTGTTGAAGATCACACTTTGCGGCACCGCAAGAGGGCCATTTCTCGCGGTTTTCCTAACTGTTCAGGCGAAAAAAAACCCGCGCGATCGCACGGGCTTTTCGGGGTGTCGAGAGCTACATTTTGCCGGGCAGCTCGTCTTTAATTTTCTTGTATCGAGGGAGTAAGTACGCCTCGAAATCGCGCTGCTGGCGCACCACGCCCGCCTTTTCAAGTGCCTGCATTGCGCGCAGCATGACCATGCCGAATTCGAGGTTCTCACTGGCCGGGAACTGCATGGCGGCCACCATCTGCCGGTCGATTTCTGACGACGAAAACTCGTAGGCGATGCAGTATTCCACGTCGCGCCCGGCATTTTTGTTGCGCACGCTCGTGTCCAGGCCCGCGTAGCAGTTTTGGGACTGGGCCACCAGCTCGCCCACGCCTGCCTTTTTGTAGGCCGCGAGGGCTGCGCTCATTGCTCGCTCGATGTTCTTGTTACTGTCCCAGGAATCGGCCAGCGCTGGGACGGCGCTGGTGAGAATGGCGACTCCGATGATGAGCTGCTTAAACATATTTCCTCCGTGAATTATTCGCGGATTTTACACTTCATCGAAGCCGCTACCTCATTAGCCCGACATTCCCCCGGTAGCGATGTGCGCCAGCCGTCGGTCATTCAAGTCCTGCCCGGCCATCTTGTCGCTGTTGCGCACCGTGACTTCAATCGGTGTTTTGCTCGACAGTGGGACCGGCGCATCGGAGCGTGGCGCTGGCCCAGGCGGCGCTTTCGCTGGAACCTTGATCGCCGGGACACGCGGCGGCGTTGTAACGATGCCAGGGGCGGGCGCGGCACCGGCCATGACGGGCGTTGGCACGGCCGCACTGCCGGGCGCGGTGGCTGCTGGCGCGGCCGCTATGCCCATGTTCGCCACCTTGTCCGCGCCCAGCACCAGGGGCGCTGCACCTGCGGCCGCTGGTGGCGTGGCGCTCGGCTTGCCTGCCGCCAGAATCTCGGCCGCTCCTTTGGGAAGCTCCTGATTGCGGTATGCGGCGGCATTGATGCCGACGAATTCAGCCGCCGTTTTCGCATTCCGGCCCCGGTTCTTGCTAATACCCGCCCGCGCTTCTGGAGACAGCTCGCTTACTGATTTTCCCTGCTGCGCGGCCAGGATCACTTCCTTGGCGACGGGGCCGAGCATGTGCATCAAGTAAATATTTTCCGGCGTCGCTGGCAGCTTGTTCTTGCCGGTGGTGAGCATTCGCGCGCTCTCCTTCGCCAGCTTCACGCCGCCCGCGATATTCTCGTTCTCATCGAAGCGGTCCTTGACGCCCAGGCCAGTGGCTGTACCGCCTGTGATCTGGTACAAGCCAATCGCGCCGGTCTCCGAAATGGCGTTCGGGTTGCCCTTGGACTCCATTTGCGCGAACTTGAGCATCATTTCAGGATCGACCCCTTCTGCTCGGGCGTTGGCGATGATCCTGTTCCTGATCCGCTCAGGCATGCCGCCCGGCAGGCCGCCCGACGTATTCGCGCGGCCTTTCTTGAGGCTTCGGATTTTCTCGGCTTCGTCGTTGGTGTACCGCCCGTCTCGCGTCAGCTGCTCGCCGCCCTTGATTCCATCGAACGTGGCCTTGTGCCGGTAGCCCTTGTCGAGCTTTCCGAGAAGCGAGCCAACGCCCTCCGCGCTCTTGTCTTTGGCCGACGTTACCGCTTCGCCAGCTTTTTGCAATCCCGCCTTCATATCGACGCCAGTAGCATCCTTGACCACTTCGTTGACCTTGTTGGCCGCCGCCCCGGCCGCATCGGTGACGATCCCGAACTTGTCTGAAAAGAACTTGGCGATAGGCTCCCAAATGCCCATGAATTTCTCCACGGCCGCATCCCACTTGGCTTTGATCCCGTCCACGAAACCATTCCACGCGCCCATGATCTTGTCGCCCAGCGCCATCCATACCCCGGCCAGGGCAGCGATGAGAGCCATACCGATGGGGCTGAAAACCAACTTGAGCAAGTCGGTGATGATGTTGCCGCCACCGCCACCGCCGCGCTGTTCGTTCAGCGCGCGCAGCTCGGCGCGGTGGAACTGGGTATCATCGCGGCGCATGAGCTTGAGCTGTTGCAGCAGGCGCTTGAACCAGGGCGTTTCCCGGTCCTTGGGCGGGCCGCCCACGCCACGGCCGGTAACAGCCTTGCCCAGCTCGTATGTGGTCTTCATGGCCCCGAACGCGCCGCCCACCATGCCGAGCACTTCCTTCGCCGATTCGATGGCCGGGTCCACCTTCTCAGCGTCGCCGATCCCGCCGTCGCGCCCTTTGAAGAATTCCTTCATGCGACCGAAGAAGCCCTTTTTCTCGTCCTTGTCGCCCTGGTCGCCGCCAGCACCGCCGCCCGAGCCAAAGCGCCCGCGCGCGTCGCGCTGCTGGTCGGTGCCCTCGCGGGTGCGGCGCGATTCCTCCGCGCGCTGTTCCTCGGCCGCCTGCTGGGCCTGCTGGCGCGTGAGCTGGCGCACCTCCCCGGCTACGTCCGCACCAGGGTCACGCACGAAACGCCCCTGGCTGTCGCGTGGCGCATTGCGTGCCGCCTCATCCCGGCTGCCGCTGCCGTCGGGCACTGGGACCGATGGCAGGCCACCCGCCTGTCCGGCGCTGCCGCCCTGGGCCTGGCCTTGGCTCGGACCAGGGCCACCAGGGCCGCCAGGGGCATTCGGGTTGGCGCTGTTGGCTTGACGCTCCATGGCCTGCATGTTCGCGCGCAGGAGCGCCAGGATTGCATCGGTGTTTTGCTGGATGCCTTGGATGCCTTGCGCCAGCGTGTCGGCGCTCAGGCGCTCATCTGGAAGCAGGAAGCCGTCGCGGTCAGAATTGATTGCCATTAGGTAGAGCCCTTCGGTTTGAACATGAACGTATCGAATTGCGCGAACGTCATCTGGATTTGCTGTAGCCCGTCCTCGGCGCGCGACAGCTCGTAGTCGATATCGACGGGGCGCATCAAGTAATTGGTCTGGAAGCGTCCGAACAGCCCGGCTCCGACTTCATCGGTTGCCGACTGGGAAACGGCAATCTTGACCATGTACTGAAACGGCGTGCCCACCGTGCCGTCGTGATGCTTGACCTTTTTCAGCTTGGCCTCGAACCAGCCCCGGATGGTGCCGCGTGCGTCGTCGTAGGTCGTGATGCGGACCTCGGCGCGGTCGGCCCCGGTGATAACGTCCATCACGCCCATGCCGATGGCTTTTGCCTCGGACGTGATGCCGCCCGGCGAATAGGCCACATCGACGGCGAACATATTGAAGGCATGCGCCATATCCTCGTAGCCCGCCTCGGTTTCAATCTCGCCGAACGTGATGAAAAACAGGTTTTTCTTGGCGTAGTTGGTCGCCTGCACCTCGGCCATGAGCCGCCCGGCTTCCTCCAGCGATATGCCGCCCAGCAGCCGCAGCTTGCCCAGCTTTTCGGCCACCTCTCCGGTGATGAAGTTGCCGATGCCGTCGGAGATTGCGCCGCCAACATCGCCGCGAAGTGCGCGGTTGACCGTGCCTTGCAGCTTCTTCGGCACGAACTTGCCCACCAGGGCACCGCCGACTGCGCCGCCAATCGCACCCACGGACGGGATGCGGGAAGTCAGTCCAGTTGACAGTTTGCTGATGATGTTGGCGGGCGCTACCTTACTGGCGATACTGTCAAACAGGCTCATCTTCTTCCTCCTTCTTGGCCGGTACTGGCGGCTTGGAGCCACCTCCGAACCCGCCACCGCCGCCGCCACCACCACCGCCGCCGAAGTCCTCGCCGCCGCCAAAGCCGCCATCCTCCGCAGGCGGCTTCTCCATGCCCTTGACGATCAGATCGGCCTGTTCTTCATCCAGCAGCATGATCTTGGTCAGAATTTCTTTCAGCGCCGCGTCATCCAGACGCAGCTCGCGCAGCTGGGCCAGCGCACCGGCCATGAGAACGGCCGTGTTCATGGCTTCGCTCTTGGTGTGCTGCTTTTCCGATTCGAGCGCACTGATCGTGCCGTAGAAGTTGACCATCCACGGCCGCTCGGTGGCCTTGTAGACCACGCCGTACTTGTGGAACGTGTGAATGTCGATGATCTGGTTGAAGAACTCCGTCAGGCCCACGCGCAAGAGGCGCGAGCGCTCGGCCGCCTGCGCCGACGTGCGGAAGAATCCACCATCGCCCAGGCCGCCCGACAGCAGCTCGGCAAAGCCCAGCATGGACAGGTCGATGCCGATTGCACCCGAAAGCAGCTTTGCGTGAAACATCACGTCTTCAATGCTGATCGTGCCGGACTGGCCGCGACCACCGCCACCCGTAATGCTGCCGCTCAGGGCGGTCAGTTGTTTTTCGCCCCATACCGGCAGCAGATTGTAGATGCGCGAGAGCACCGGCTTGCCCTTTGCCACCGCTTCCTCGGCACGCTTCTTCGATGCCTTGAGGATGGTGCTCAGGTTGCGCATGTAGTCTTTCTGCTGCTCCTTCGTCATGGAATCCATGTTGATGGTCAGCATGGACTCATCAATCGAGTCCAGCACGCGCTGGCCCACCAGACCGGCCAGGGCGGTGGCAAGCGCTTCATATGGCCCCTCGGCGCTGTCGAGGAATGAGCCGCCGAACAGGGACGGCAGGATCGGCAGCTGGTTCACGTCGTCCTGTTCGAGCGCCAGCTTGACGGCCTTTTCCAGCGCGCGCACCTGCGGGATATAGACCATGCGCGGCATCTTCATGCGCGCCATCTGGCTCACGTCGAGGCGGGATTTCATTTTCGGGCCAGCTGCCACCACAAAGCCCACCGTGGAGTTGCCGCGCTCGTAGGCCGTCACCATCGACGGATGCACCAATTCATCCACGTACACGTCAACGACGCCGTTCTTGCCGTCGGCGTACACGCGGCCGTAGGCGTCGCCATAGCCCGCGCCATTGAAAGCGACGGTGTACGCGATGCGGTTGAAGATGGGCGTCAGGTCGGTGCGAATTTCCTCGGCAATCTTGGCGGCCGTCTTGTCGTCCTTGAGCGCCGGGTTGTCCTCCAGGAAAACCACGTCGCCGGACGTTTCATCGCCGCCCAGGGCGGCCGTGACGTGCAGGCGCAGGCCGGTCGAGATAATCGGGTCGCCGATCATATCGAGCCACTTCTGGAAAATCTGCTGCCGGTTGCGGGCGGTGCGCTTGGCGGTGCCCAGCAGGGTCGAGATTGAAAGCCCGTCCGTCATCGCGTCCATTTCGTGCTCGGACGTGATCGTGCTGTTCTCGACGTTCTTCGGGCCGAACAGCTTGCCCAGGAATGAACGTGCCCTGGACGTTAGAGATTGTTCTTGCATGGCTTTTCACGGTGATGTGTCAGCCTGCATTGTTGCGTGCCGGGCAGGGCGTCCCGGCGCTGGTTTTCCACAAATGAAAAAGCCCGCGCATGGCGGGCTGGTGGCGGTGGCGGTGGCGGTGGCGCTTATTCGACGGCTTCGTCCAAGCTATCCAGAGCCTCATCAATCTGTTCGACGGCCGTTTCTAGGGCGGTCGCGGCCTGTTCCATCTTCTCGCCGTTCGGGGCCGCTTGCAGCCCTTCTGGCATATTGTCGTAGGCGTCGCGCTCGGCGTCGCCCAGCGCTTCGATTTCATCCTTGATCGCCTCCAAGCGCTCGCGGATGGCGCGGATTTCGGCGCGTCGCGTATTGTTCATATCGGATTCCGGGTAGTGTGCGCCCACCGTAGCGGGCGCGGGGTTGTTAGGCGGCAGCGCGGTAGGCTTTGACCAGGGCGTCGCGGTCCACATTGAACAGCCAGGCCACGGTATCGGCCACGGCGGGCAGATGCCCACCGTTGGCAATGCGCCACTTGAAGTTGACGAGTGCATTTTCCATGTGCGGATTCTCCGGTAATGCGCCCTTGCGGGCGCGGGGTTGGTCTTAGTTCAGCTTGGCAATGCGGGCTTTAGCGGTCGCATAGGCCCAGCGCTTGGAAGCATCCAGGCTGTCGAATTTTTTGGAGCGCTGCGGCACGCCGAAATCGTGGAACTCGCCATTTTTCGGGCGACGGGCACTTTGCACCCAAGCATGGTAGTCGATCCCATTATCACGCAGGCCGACCGTCCAGCCGATTTCGCGGCCCTTGTCGTCGAACTTGCCCGAGCCCATGAAAACTTCAAACAGCTCGCCCATGAATTCCGCGACCAGTCGGCAAGGCACCGAATCTTGGGTCACGTCGCCCGACCATGCGCGGTCTTCGCCATCTTTCACCAGCAGGGCGTAGCGGTTGCCTTGCTCGTCAATCACAGCGACCTTCGATTCCATGCCGGTGAAGGTTGCAACCTCGATTTGACCATCCAGTTTCACTTCCAGCATGTTGCTCTCCCGTTCTTGCCGCGCACCGTGCGCCGCATCAATGAAACGGATTATATGCGCTCATAAAACGGATCGTCAACAGTTTTTCGATGAGCGTAAAAAAGCCCGCGCGCGGCGGGCCTGGACTTGCGGGGCTGGCGCTGGTCAGCGCGCGGCCTGATCCGGGTCGTACAGCACGAAAGTGCGGCCGCCCAGCTCGTATTCATTGGTAAGCACGCCGACGTTGCCGATGTTGTCGTCGGCGAACTCCCAGCCAGCGATCAAAGTCAGTTCGGCATCCACCTCGTCGCCGTCCTTCACCTCGTATTCACCGGCCCAAATTGGCTCATCGTAGGTGCCCACGGCCACGCCACCCGCGCGCAGGATGCGCTTCATCGCCCACCAGTAGGGGCCATAGCGCAGGTAGTTTTTCGGGTCTTTCGCCAGCACCTTGCGGGTCTGCTCGATGAAGATGGGCAGCAGCGGCTTTTCGTGGACAGCCGCCCAGTATTCGGCCCGCTTGGCGCGCAGGTAGTCAGTGTCCATCTTGTAATCGGAATCGCTCATATCGTTCTTTCGTTGACGCCGCCCCGGTGATGGGGCGGCGGGTTAAAGTTTACAGCAGGTAGTCGCCGATGTTCAGGCCCAGGTGCGCAAACAGGGTGGAAACCGAAGCAACGGGCTTGCCGTCGCTGAATTTCTGGTCATCCTTGATCGTCACCCGGAACGCCTTGGCCGAGTTGTCGAACGTCCGGCCTTGCAGCCCGGCAGCGCCAGCAACGGCCACCTTGTCATAGGTCGGCGTCCCCTTCGCCAGCTTGAGCAAGATGAACTCGTTCGCCTTGTACAAGTAGGTTGCCGAGTAGCGGTCCTGCGTTTTCAGGTCGTCCGTCCGGCTGATTTCAGCGCCGATTACGCCCGGCAGCTTGCGCAGCGCCTTGAGCATCCCGTCCGGGTCCACGCCCGCCACGTCCAGCGAGTGCATGGCCTTGTAGGTCTTGGCCCACTTGCGCATGTTCATCCAGCACTGCGACACGAAGTAGCCCGTAATCTCGACGGCCGCCGCCCAGGTGGAAACGTGCATACGCGCCGATCCCGGCAGGCTTTGCAGGGCTCGCGCTTCGGCCGCGCCCACCTTGATTTCGACGTATTCGCCCACCTCGGCGAACAGCAGCTCGACCAGCTTGCGGCCGTGGCTCTCCATGAAGTCGGACGGCAGGTAGTAGTCGCTCGATGCGGTGGCGATTTCGTCGGCCAGCAGACCTTTTTCCACGGCCTCGCCCAGCGCGGCCTGCATCGGCTTCGACAGGACGTATTTTTCGTGGACGGAGAACAGGTGCCAGCGCTCGATGCCGTCATCAATCGTGTTGCGGCGCTTGACGTAGTTCGCGTATTGCGAGCCCAGCGCGATTTCGAGAGAATCGACCGCGACCGCCTGTTGCGCACCTTGCAGGAACGCCAGCGCCCAGGCGTCCAGTTCGTCGTGCGTCTTGGCGGCCGCCACGCCGCCCGGCAGGGCATTTGCGAACTCCGACAGAGTGCCCATGAAGCTCAGGGCGCGCTGCACGGTGGTGCCAGCAACGGCCGACAGGTCGGCTTCGGTGGCGCGCAGCTTGTGCGCCTGGGCGTACACGGCCAGCTCCTTGACCTTCGTTTCCTCGGGCGCGTAGCCGCCGCTGCCCACGTCGCGCAAGTCCTTGAGCACGACGGCATAGTAGCGGCCGTAGGACTGGATCATCGGCGCTTGCTCGGCCATGATCTTCGCCACCAGCGCGCCACCCGTCGAGCCTTCTGGCAGGGCGAACGGGAAGTAAGGCGCTTTGAACCGGAACGAGTCGATGCGCAGGCTTTGCGACGGAATCGCCACGTCCAGCGCGTCGCGCACGTCGTCCACCAGGGACGAATACAGTGACAGATCGTTGGCCTGGAAGCCTTCGCCGGTCGCGATGCGCGCCTTGTCCAGATTGACAGCGCGCTGCACGGTCGCTCGCCACTCATCGGAACTGCGGGCGATGAACTTCGCGCCGGTCATGCGCAGCAGCTCCGACTTGCTCATATCGGCCGGGTTGAAGCCGACCAGGGAAGCGCCCGCGCTCGGCTTCATCACGACCAGCAGCTTGTCACCCACGTCCACGAAGCTACCCACCGCGACCAGCGAGCCGGTGACAATCTCGGCGTCGCCAGCCTGGAAGGCGGCCAGCTCGTCCGTGCTGTAGCCGTCGCCTGCGCGCTGGGTGAAGCCCACGGCCGCCTCATCGCGCATGCGGGTGACGATGGAAACGTCCTTCTGCCAGCTCTGGTACGCGGCCGTTGCCTTGAGTTCGTCGGTGATGCTACCGTACTCGCCCGGCGCAATCGGGATGCCGTCGGAATCGACCGACAGGCCGCCCAGCATGGAAAGCTGATTGGTGCGCTTGGCGGTCAGTTCCTCGATCTGCTTGCGCAGGCGGGCGGCCAAGATCGGGCCTTCCGTTTCGTCCAGGCGGGTCTGCACCTTCTTGATTTCGGCGGTGGTCTGCCTGGCGACGGCCAGCTTGCTATTGACCCATGCCGAAAAGCCGACCAGCTCGCGGTGGCGCTGGGTGGCGGTGAACTTTTCCAGCCACTTCGATTGTGCGTCGATGATGCGCAGGCTCTGGAGCTGGGCCACCTTGACGGCGGCGACCTTCTGGCGCTTCTGGCGCTTTTCGATTTCCTCGCTGATGCGGCCCATTGCGCCCGCGTCGCCCACGGCATCGGCCAGCATTTCGTAGTCCTCTTTCGACATATCGCCTTCAATCTTGATCGAGGTCGAGTCGCCGGACATAAGCGAGCCAATCCAATCGGCCTTGATGCCGACCAGCTTGCGCTTGTAGCCGTCGAAAGTGCCGTCGGCGTCGTAGTGGTACACGTTGACCTTGGCCACCGGGTTGCCCTGGCGCACGCCACGGCCGTTACGCTGGTGGATCGAGTCGGGCGTCCAGCCAATCGTCATGTGGTGGATGGCTTGGCAACCTTTTTGCAGGTTGATGCCCACCTCGGCTTTCTTGTTCGCGATGACGATGGTGTACTTGTTTTCCTCGCCGTCGGCGTTGAATCCGTCCTGCACGTCCTGCATCCCGGCCGTGTCCACCGATACCGCGTTGACGATCTTGATTTTGCCCGACGGGATGCCGACCGCCTGCGTCAGCGCCAGCTTGATCTTGTGGTGCAGGCTCAGCTCGTCGCAGAAAATGATCTGCTTGGCTTGGCCCATGTGGCGCGGGATGGCCGCCTCATTGCGCACGTTCTCGATGACAGCGGCCAGCTTCGGGCTGATCTTCACCGACGGCTCGATGTCATTGGCGGCCAGCAGTTTCAGCAGCACGTCCTGGGTTTCAAAGTCAGTTGACAGCAGCTCGACCGCGCTACCCTTGCTTGCGGCGCGGGCGCGCACGGTGATGAGGAACTTCGTGACGGATTCGCCGGTTTCCACGTCCTTGACGACGCGGGTTTTCACGTCGGCCGGGTCAGCGTTGTCGTCCGAGTAGTCGCGTTCTTCAACGATGTTTTTCTTGTTGAAGGCGGCGATGGCCTTGGCCGCCGCTTCGGCCTGCGTCGCCTTGTGCTTGAAACTGAAAATGCCGGTGTCCATCTCCCGGTCGTTGATGACTTTCGTCATCTTGCGGATCAGGTTGAACGGGCTTGCGGCCAGTTTTTCCTCGGCCGATGCGCCGCCTGCCTTGATGGCCTTGACCGCCTCTTTGTATTCTTCCTTGTAGCCGATGATGGTGCTCATGGCGTCCGCGCCGATATCGACGGACACGGCCACCTCATCGGCGTCCGGCACGCTGATGTTCAGGCCGTCGGCCTTCACGTCCTCGGCGGTTTTGATGACGGTCGAGGTGCGCAGCAAGCGGCGCAGCAGGTCCGCGTTTTGCAGACCGCCGAACACGCGCACCGGGCGCATGATGCCCACGATGTTTTCTTCCTCGCGCTCGTCAATCTCGCAGGCGGCCGCCATGAAGCTGTCCGCGCCGGTCACGCCGTACATCGCATTAACTTCGCGCTCGCCCAGCGCCAGGGTCAGCATCGCGTAGACTTCCAGGGGCGAATTTGTCACTGGGGTGGCGGTCAGCGACAGCACGCCGTCGTTGCGGGGCGACAGGCCGCGCAGGAACCACGCTTTCGCCTGCATATCCATGCCGCGCTGGCTCTTGCTCGGGTCAGCAAGGTACTTCGCGCCCTTGAACTGGCTCGAAGTCATCTTGCTATTTTTGTAATTGTGCGCCTCGTCCAGCACCAGGGAATCGACGCCCATATCCTCGAAGTAGGGCAGTGCGCCGGACTTCTCGCCGGTATCCTTGACAGCCTTGCTCTTGCTGTCGGCGGCAATTTTCGCTTTCTTTTTGCTGGCGTCTTCTTCGGCCAGCAGGTAGGCGTCGTCGTTCTCGGTGAGGTACTGGACGTAGGCCGCCATCGTTTCTTCGCGCAGCGGGATCAGCTTGAACGCTTCGAGCGTCATAAAGATTTTCGAGTGGCGATTCTCGCGGATCACGTTCAGATCGACCTTCACCTGGGCGTTGTCGATCTTGTCCTTGCCGTTCTTGCCCTGCACCAGACCGACATACAGGCAGTCGGACGTGTCCAGATACGCCTTGCCGCTTTCCTTCTTCCAGTTGGTCAGGGTGGCATTCGGCACGACGAAGATGGTCTTGCGCTTGACGCCGATGCTCTGGCAATACTGGATCGCGGCCAGAGCGGTGATGGTCTTGCCCAGGCCCACGTCGAAGCCGAGCACGCCGCTCAGGTTGCGCGAGAACCGGCGCACGGCCGCATACTGGTAGGCGTGCGGCGGGAAGGTCGCCACGTTCAGGCCAGGGATTTCCAGCGGCGAGCCGTCCGGTTCTTCAATGAAGCGCAGCGCCTCGGGCGAATTGAGACGGGCGTTCAGTCCGGCCTGCACTTCTTCGTTGGCGCGCGCCCAGGCGTCGAACTGGGCTTTTGCCGCGTCGGCGATTTCCTTGATGCGGCGAACCAGTGCGGCCTCTTTGTCTGGGTCCGACTCCACATCGACGGCCTTGCTTTGGGTCGTGATGTTCTGGTTCTTGAGGTAGCCTTTCACGAAGCGCTGCATCGCCTTGTGGGCGGCCGTGTCCTCGGCATTGGCCCACTTCGACAGAGAAGGCTGTTTAATGTCGAACTGCTCGCGGCCGAGCGCGTCGGTGGTCAAGAAAATGTCCGGGCTCACGTAGGCGCGCAGGAATTCCAGCTTTTGCAGGTTCGTGACGTGTGGCGTGAACAGGGAGAACGTCATCGACGCTACATCGACGGTGCCCAGGCGGGTCTTTGCCGCTTCGTGCTGGCGTACCAGCTTGGCGCGGATCGCCGGATCGTCGCAGTTTTCCAGCTCGACGGCGGCCGCTTCCAGGAAGTCGGCATAGCTGCCGGTGTAGTAGTCGTTGGCGCGAATGACGGATTTGCCGTCAGCGGAAATGCACCATTCCTCGTCCGTCAGCGGGTCGAAACCCGAGAACGCGGCGGCCATTTTCTCGACCGGCACATAGCCGCTTTCGTCCTCGGCTTCGTACTTGACCTTCTCGTAAAGCTGGCTCGGGGTCAGCATCGCGGCTTCGCGCGTCGCCAGGATTTCACCCTTCCAGAACGGCGTAAATTCGCCCTTCACGCGGGCATTGCGGATCGACAGCAGGCCGTCTTTCACGTCCTTGGCGGCGCGGCCGAACGACTTGTTACCGTAGGACTGGACGCGCGCGAGCTGGGCCGACAGGACCGGATAGCCCTCGACGTAGTTGTACGGCTCGACGCTGCTTGCGTCCTGCATGAGCCCCATGACGGCGAGGCCCGCGCTGATTGCCTCCCACCAGCTCTGGCGCTCGTTCTCGCCCAGGTGGTCGAGGGAGTTGCGCACGGCCAGGAGCCAATTCGGGGTGCCCATGTGGCGGCCCTTGATGTTTTCGTGCCCGATCCAGCGCGCGGCCTGATCCCAGGTGATGCCATTGTTGACGCATTCCAGCGGGGTCTGCACCTTCTGGCCGATAGCCTTCATTTCCGCGTCCTCGGCCGCGCCCGATTCCAGCGCCACCCACGCGCCATCCTTGTATTCGAGCGTTTGGCCGTTCGAGTGGATCACGTCGCCGTCGTCGTAGGTGATCGGGGTCGTTTCGGCGGCGTTCAGCAGCTCCCAGTCGATGTGCGACGCCGGGAAGCGCTTGATGAGCTTGGCGATGTTGCTGATGCTGTCGTTGTTGATGATCGCGGCCACCTCGCCATAGCGGCCGGTGGTGGTTCCTTCTTCGCCCAGGATGTACTTGCGGCCTTCGCCGAGGAAGTATTTACCGGACACGAATTCATCCCACAGCACGCGCGCCTCGCCCAGCAGGCCCGGATTCTGCTCCTGCACCTCGGCGATTTTCGTGGCCGCCTCGCGCGAGAACTTGCGGAACACGATCAGGTCGGTGGTCACGTCGGCGGCCGCCGTCGTGAAAATGCTGTTCGGCAGGCGGTACGCGCCCAGGAACTCGGCCATGAGCGAGGCGCTGGTGCGCAGCTTCGATTCCTTGGACGACAGGCCCGAGACAATCGACTTCGGCACGATGAAGGCGGCCAGCCCGTTCGGCTTGAGCTTTTGCAGCGAGCGCAGGATGAAGTATTCCTGCAAATTCGCCTTCTGGAAGCGCTTGTCTTTCAGCGGGTTGTCGCCGCGCATCGCCAGATCGCCAAATGGCACGTTGGTGACGACGGCATCATAGATTTCGTCCGGCGTCGCGGCGGCCACTGCCTCGAATGGGGAAATGGTGGTGCTGACGGTCGGGCCGTCGTTAATCGCGCCGTTGATGCCGCCGCTGGTTTCGTCCAGCTCGACCTGGGACATTACGGCGCTGGCCGGGCGCGTGGCCGTGAACACGCCGGAGCCGGCCGACGGGTCGAGCACGGTGCCGCCAGCGAAGCCCAGTTCTTCCAGCAGGGTCCACATGGCCTTTGCAATCGGCTTCGGGGTGTAATACTCGTAGGGCGAGCCGGTCATGCCGTTGGCGTCCACCAGACCGCCGCCGTTGCCGCTGTACTTCGCCAGGATGGCGCGCTCGGCGTCCGTCACGGCCACCTCACCGGCTTTGATCTTCGCCAGCAGGGCAATCGCCGCGTTGTTGTCGCGCTGGCGCTGGCCCTTGGTGCGGCTTCCTTCATCCGGGTAGAAGTGGTCGGTAACGGTCGCCGGGGTGCCGACAGGCGGCACGATGGCGGGTGCTGGTGCTGGTGCTGGTGCCGGGGCAGGGCGGCGGCCAAGTGCCTGCACGATCTCGCGCACGCGCACGCCGATTTTCAGCAGGCGCATCTTCGCTTTCGTGTCGGCGTCGGCCGGGATGGTGGCGCGCTCCTTCTTGAGCTGCGCCAGCTCGCGCGCGAGCTTGAGGGTGGCAAGGGGATTGCCGGGTGATACGTCGTCAAAAATCTTCATTAAGGGTCCGGTTCGGGAATGGAAAAACGGGCAGCGCACCCTAAAGTTTGCTGCCCGTCCACTCCCCGAAAACCGGGGCTTTTCCTAGCTGTCGCTTACGCTGCGGCCAGCATGAAATCGGTGTAGGAGTTGATCGCGCGACCCACCAGCTCCATCACTTCCGCGTCGCTTTCGTAGGTGGCGGCCATGCCCTCGATCTTGTCGGCCAGCCCGCCGTCCCACATATCGACGCCGTGCGTAATGACGCCGTTCAGGAACGCCATATCGCCCACGCGCGCCGGATTGCGCTCCTGCTCGCTCGTTTCGCCGGGCTCGGCTTGCGACAGGAACGCGTCGGCCTCGGCCTGGGCGGCAGCAACGGCGTCCGCAGCAGAGGTGTACGTGCCGACTTCCTGCGATGGCGAACCGCTAATGCCGCCAGTGAACGATGCTGACTTTTTCAGCTTGAACTGCTCCGGGGTGCCAAACACGCGAATGTTGAGGTTCAGCTTGCCGCTCTCGCGCTGCACGCCTTTGGCCCATTCGTTGCCGCTGACATTCTTGAACCCGGCCGCTTCCAGCTCGGCATTGCCGCTCGGGACGGGGGTAGGCTCGACCGATGCACCGAACGACCAGCCCAGGCCCGGCCATTCCTCGGCCATCACGTCGGTGACTTCGCGCACCAGGTCGGCGCGGCCGGTGGCGATGAAGGTTGCCAGCTCGGCGCGCTGCTCGCCTGCGGAATTGAGGACGCGCCACACGTCGATCCGGCGCAGCTGCGCCAGCGAGTCGGCTGCGATCTTGATGAGTTGCTCCATGCTTTGCTTCTCCTGCGGTGCGGGTGCCTGGGTAGCGAGAGCGGCGAGCTGCTCTGCTTCGCCATCTTCCAGGCGGGTATCCATGCGAATGACTTCCATCGTTCCAGTCGGGATGGTCTTGCCTTCGGCCAGCTCTTTTTCGATCCAGGCGCGGTAGGTATTGAACTGCTCGGATGGGGCGGCGGGCTCGTCGGCGATGACTTCAGGCGCTTCGCCTTCGATGAACAGGTTGAACACTTCGCCCGATTCGCCTACAATCGAATCAAGTAGGCAGCTCACTAAGCGGGTAGCTCCGATAGACTGCGAAGTCTGTACAGCCCTGCCGTCGGAAGAAGCTGTAGGGGAAGGGTCGGATTCGTCCGGCCCTTTTCCTTTTTCGGCCACCGAATCGAATACGGCATCGGCCGCATGGACCGTGTGATCCCAGTGAAACGCGCCCTTGTCGTCCTGCTTGACGATGAAGCGCACGGCCAGCGATTCCCCGGCCAGGGAGGCAGTAGCGCGCAGGAGGTGGTACGCCACGATGTTCTGCTCGCGCTCGGGCGCGTAGGTCTGTTGCTGCGACACTTTCACGGCCGCGCCGATCATCTGCTTGATGGCCGGGATCAGCTTGAGCTTGCGCTTGTCGCCGCTCAGGCTCAATACCTTCTTCATGCCGCTCTTGCGCAGCTCCACGTCGCTGCCCAGGGCAGGGCAGGGCACCCACTGGCCCAGCATGGCCGTAAAGTGTGCCTTTGCCGCTTCGCGCAGCGCCTTCGCGCCTTCCGGCGTGTCCTCGAACTGGCCCAGCTCGTCGCCGGTCAGCGCGACATTCGCGTGCGGGGCTTCCGGCGCGACGGGCAGGGCGGCGGTGGCGTCGATGGCGGCGGCCAGCTCGTCCACGTTCTTGGTCAGATCGTCCTGAATGCCGTTGACGGTCATGCCGACGACGTTCTTCCCCGCGCCGACTTGCCAGAAATCGAAGCGCGCGATGATGCCCGCCTTGGTCAGCGCGCCCCATTGCTCGCCTTCCCAGCCCAGCGCGCGCAGGGCTTTGCGCAGGGCGACGACACGCTCACCGAAGAACGAATCGAGACGGTCTTGCCACTTGATCGCCTTGGCTTCGTCGCGCAGCACCTCGGCATAGCCCGGCCACTCCGTCGGGTCCACCTCGACCACTGGCGCAGGCACACCGGCCCGCACCTGCGCGGTCAGGCTTACCACTTCGCCGATCACGCCCAGGGTGTACATCGGGTCGGCATCCGTCGCCAGGGCGCTTTCCAGGGTGCTGACGCGCTCGGTCAGCTCGCCCTGTAGGCGGCCCAGGTCCAGCACCGAATCCAGCACCACGGCCGGTTCCGGGGTCGCCACCAGCGGCTCGCGCGGGATCAGCACGGCCGCATCCTCGGTCATCACAGCATCGAACACGGTTTCGCTGTCGGGCAGCTCGGCCAGCACCAGGCCGGACGCGATATCATCCACGACCGCATACATGGTTTCGCCCTCGCGCGGCTGCGGCGCGACCGGGAAGGCCAGCGAGTAGAGGACGGCGGCGGCGGTGAATTTGACGCCCACGACGATACCGGCGACGAACAGCGGATCGCCGTCGGCATCGCTCAGGGCGAGCCATACGCGGCCCGCCAGGGCTTTATCGGACGGCAGGACGGATGCGCCCAGTTCCTCGGCGGCGGCCTTGTTGATGAGCCTGTGGCCCAGCCAGGAGCCGGGCGCGGTGTTGGTGTCTTCCATGTTATCCCTTGAGTGCTTCGTTCGCCTGCGCGATGGCGTGCTGCGCATACGCGGTGACGGCCGATTTGAACAGGGCGAGCATACCGGCGTCGGAACCGTGCGCCGCGTGGATTTTCCCCAGCTCGTCGGCCAGCATCGGTGCGGTCAGGCCAGGGCCGTCGATCACGGCTTGCAGGTAGGCGCGCGCCTCGGCGCTTGGGTCGGCCACGTCGCCGCCCAGCTCCTGCATGATGACGCGCAGGCGGTCCAGGTCAGAGAAGAAGGTATCGGCACTCTCGCTCAGCCGTCCGAAAATCTGCGCGCTCTCGCCGATCAGCTCAAACGATTCGGCCGAGCCTACGGCATCCAGCAGGGTCATTTCCATTTCGTTTCGTTCCATTTCGTCCATCAAGTCGTCCTCGCTGGGGAGAACGGAAATTCCATACTGTTCGGACTGGCAAAAGCCGTACAGCTCAGCTGGCTCCAGGGTGTCGAACTGGATGCGCGCGCCGCCAATGCCCGAAATGGGCGTCAGCTCCAGGAAGTCCCGGAAAAATGCAATCGCATCGGCGCTGCCGGTGTATTCGACGCGGCTATCTTCGTCCTCGCCCCATTCGGCTTGAAACGCCCCGTAGGGCGTCATGGCTTTATAAATCGTGGTCATTGTAGGTTCTCCGCGCCGACGGTTTCGATCAGGTTTTTCTTCGGATCGCGCACCGTACTGCTGCTGAAATAGTTCCAGATTGCAAGGAATAGTCCGGTGCCATCGCGCTTCGCAAGCGCCATTACGGCCTGCACCTTTTCGATGTCGCCGTGGACAATCTCGGCCGATATGTCGTCGCTGTTAAAGCTCCACGCTGCATCGTCAATACCATCGACAATCATGTAGCCTTTTGCGTTCCGGCTCGTAGTGCGGTTGCGATACGTCCCGGAGAAAACACGGAATTTTCCGTGCGACCCGACATAAACCGGATTCCCCTTTTTTGCTTTTGAAAGCGCCCGCCTGTCGAGCACCCTGTAAATCTCGCTGCCCCGATCCAGCTCTGCAAACCAGTTGTCTTTAGTGAGCACTGCCTGGGCCGCCAGATATGCAACGGCGCGTTCGTACTGGGTTTCTTCGCTCTGGCGCTTTTCCTGCATTTCACCAATGGCGCTCTTGTGCATGTTGAGCTTGGCGTGCATCGCAGGGGGGGTGGTCATGCTCAGGTAGCCGGTGATGAGGTTGAGCATTTCCGGGTCTTTCGCCGCCAGAATGGCCGCGTCTTTCGGGTTTGCGAGGTACTGCACGCCCATGGACCAGACCTCAGTAATGCCGTTCGGGTAAATCTTGCCGACGTAGGCATCCATGAAGTGATCCTTGTAGGCCACCTCGCTGGCGTCATAGCCCTTGTTGCCGGTCAGGTCGCGCAGGCGGTACACGCTGTCGTCCTCGCGGCGCTTTAACAGGAAGCCGTTCGCGGCCGCCTTGGCAATCGGATCGTTCTCCAGGTGGTGCGCCAGCTCATGGAACAGCGTCACCTTGGTAAAGCGCGAGCCCAGGTTGATGACCTTTTCGCCCAGGCGCTCCGTAATGCCCACGGCGTTCGCCCGCTTGCCGCCGTCAATGCCGATGCGAATTGCCGACGCCTTGCCGCCTGTCAGGCGGTAGAACTCGGCCATATCGCGCACCACGTCTTCCGGCTTGTAGCCGAGCTTGCGCAGCTTGGCCTTGGCGTTGGCGTCGATGACTTGCTCATTTGCCCAGGCATTCGCCTGTTCGGTCGTGATCGGCGACGCCTCGGCCAGCTTGGCGAGGATCGCAGTCCCGCGCGCCTCGAAGATGGCCTTGTGCCCATCCACTCGGTCGCGGTTGTATTCGTCGTGCAGGTCGCTGTAACGCTGCCACGCGGCGGTCTGCTCGTCGCCGGTACGGGTCATCAGGTCCAGACGCTTTGCCAGCAGCTCGGTTACGTCCAGCCCCTCGGCGCTGTTCTCGCGGATCAACGTTGCCAGCGCATCAAGCGCCTGCGTCCGTTCGCGAGAAATGCGCTGGTAGGCTTCGCGCGCCTCGACATACTCCGCGCTGTCCTCGGGCTTCTTTGCCAGATGCGCGGCAGCGTCGGCCATCATTTGCTCCAGGTCGGACTGCTCGACGCCATGCTTGATCCCACGCCCGGCCAGCGCGTTGAATGCGGCCACCTTCGCGCCATCACTGGACGTTTTTTGGCTCAGCGCGTTGTGGCGCTCCCAAATTACTTCGGCAAGCGTGCTGGTGCTGCCGCCAGCAAGCTGGGTCAGCTCGCTCACCGTCATCAGCTCATACAGCGCCAGCTCGTCAGGCAGCACATTGATGCCATTGTTCAGGTATCCCGACAGCGCCTCCAGCGAGCCCGCCTTGTCGGCGAGCGAGAATTTCAGCGGGCCGACAGCGGACGCATAGCCCAGCATCGCCAGGATTTCGCGCAGGCGGTTCAGACCATCGAAAAACCCGGACGACTGCTCGTCCAGGCTTCCCATCAGGGCCGCGCCTTCGCCGATGATGGCGAAGTATTCTTGCTGCCCTTGATCCATCAGCCCACCCGCTTTTTGAATTCAGCGATGAACCAGTTCTTCGCGGCGGTCTTGGCGCGCTCGATCATATCGAGGTAAGCGCCTTCCGGGTCGGTGTACTTGCGCGCCAGGGCGGCGAGACGGTCGGTCACGGCCTTGTCATAGAAGTCCACCTTGCCCTCTGCGGCCAGCGCCAGGAAATCGCCGTCGGCGGCTTCCTCGTCGTCCGTGGTGGTCGTCGCCTCGTCCAGATCGAGCGGCTCTGGTGCCGGGCGCTTGGAAATGAGGTAGGCGGCGTAATCCAGGCCAGTTTTCGTGAGCTGCTTCGTGCCCAGCACTGCGTCGGCTTGCTCCAAGACGCGGCCCATTTCTTTGTCGGCACCCATGCTCCAGCCCTCGGCGACCTTGGCGCGGACAATCGCTTTTCGGGTGACAACTTCCCCCTTGTAGCGGACGACGGTATTCAGCGCTTGCAGCACTTTTTCCTTCTGCATCGGGCTCAAGCCGTCGGCGAAGCCGTCCACGTCCTCGAACTCGGCGCGGATAGCGGCGGCCTTCGCTTCTTCTTCGGCGCGGCGCGCTTCCCATTCGGCGTTTGACTTCGCATCGGCCTCGGCCTTGATGATGAGGCGGTCCACCTCGGCGCGGGCCTGCTCAATGGTGGCGTGCAGCGTGTCGCCGCCAATGGTGCGCTCACCGGCTGCGGCGAGGGCTTTATTCTCGTCCGACTGCACCGCGAACATAATATTGCCGCCCACGCGGGTAGGGTAGATCAGGTATTCGCGATAGGTTTCCGACTCAGGGTCGGCCGCTGGCGCTGGCTGCGGGTCCGGTTGCGGCTCAGGCTGTGGGTCCGGGTCCGGCTGCGGGTCTGGCTGTGGGCTCGGCTGCGGCTCGGGGTCGCGCGTGCCAGCAGCAGCTTCGGCGGCGGCAACCTGCTGCTCCAGGTCGGCCAAAGTCGCTTTTTTCGTGTCCAGCTCAGTTTGCAGGCTGGCGATGGTGTCCATGCGCTCGGCGCGCTTGGTGTTCGCTTTGGCGAAACGCTCGCTGTTTTTTTCGGCCAGCAGCATGATCCGGGCGGCGACGATGCGCGGCTCCAGGTCGCGACCCTTTTCCGGCGCAACGGCAATCGTGATGTCCTTTTTGTTGAGCATCCACTTCCAGGAAACCAGATCGTCGCCGGGGAGAATCTTCTTCGGCGTCACGTCCGGGTTGTGGAAGAACACCGACACGGTTTGGCCGTCGGTCAATTCGTAGATCACGGCCACGTTGGTGGTGCCGCGCTGCGTGAATGGGTCCGATACCTGCATGGCGGCCACCTTCACGGCCTTGCCGGTGCGGTCCAGCACCTTGCGCATGATGCCCATGCGCTGCTCGATGCGCGAGAACGGGACGACCAGGGCGTCGAGCGTAAGCACGGCGTCGGCATCGCCCAGCACGTCAGCCATGCTTACGGCGTCGAACAACAGGCCGTCGGCCGCGTCGCTTCCCCGGATGGCGTAAAGTACCTGATCCAGCGTCAAATTGCGCGGCTTATCGGCGCTGTCCCAAAGGACTTTATTCATTGCATTTCCTTCATACGGTAGTAGATCGTTTGTCAGTGGCCGCGACTTATTGCTATTTGCAATCCACCATTTAAGTTGCGTAATTGAGCAAGGCTGGCAGCTATGCAATCCCTTCCAGCCGCGCTCGTAATTGCTCAAATAACCCGCCTCGGCTTCCGACTGGCTTGCAAACCCGAGCATGATTTTGTGCTCATCGAATTTGCCATCAATAAACTGATTTACGACGTAAGCGACCTCGGAAGTTAATGGCGCTGGACCTATCGTACAATCCAATTCGTCGCCGTCATTGCCCAGTGTTCCTACCAAATATCCGTAGGCGAAAGTCATGGTCTGACTTCCCTTGGTGCCATTCTTATCGCGCCAATAACGTACCGAATTTGCCGGGTTTTCGATGGCAATTCGCAGCCCATAAAGCGAGAAACGGTCTTTGCGATAATTGCCCGATGCGGCCTGCGCTTCGGTCGGGTCACTCAATTCGGGCCAGATCATCGTTTCCAGCTCTTGCTTCGTCCGCTCGCGCACGCCCCACGAATTAAACAGACCGGCCTTGATTCGCACGGTCACAGAAACCGATTTCGATTTATCTGCGGCGCTGCGAGCCGTAATAACGTCGAACTGATCGCGGCCAATGGCGCGCGGGGCGGTGTAAAAGCCGTCGGGCTGGATTTTTCCGTACAGGGCAGACCACACCACGGCCTGCGACACGCCGCCCGTAACTTCCACGTCGGCCTCGAACATCACGGTATTGAGCCCGTCCAGGTCCACGGCCGACGGCGTAATGCGAATACCGATAACCGCCTGGGGCACGCCGCCAATCGTTTGGCTCATGGCACCGCCTGGACTGGTGCTGCCCTGGGTGGTGCCTGCGCCTTGCAGGCGGTGCCATTGAAGGATCGCGCCCTTGCCGCTGGTGCTGGACTGGAAGGACGGCGCACCCATGGCGACGTGTTGCTCGACCATTGCGCCAGCGCCCGAGCTGCTGGACTGCCACGACGGCGCACCGGCCAGAACGTGTGTTTGCCGCGCGGCCGCGCCTGGGCTGGTGCTGCCTTGCGTGGTAGCTGCACCCGCGAGCACATGCGCCTGCACGATCCCGCCGCCGCTCGACCAGCTCGGCTGATCGGTGGGCGCGCCCACGCCCACCGACTCATCGGCCGGACGAAGCGTCTCCAGTGCGCCGCCTGGGCTGGTGCTGGCCTGGGTGGTGGGCGCGCCCGCGAGCTGGTGCGCCTGGGTGATCGCGCCACCTGGGCTGGTGCTGGACTGGAACGACGGCGCGCCAGCGGCGACGTGCTCCTCGCTGATGGTTCCGGTGCCCGAACTGCTGCCTTGCCACGACGGCGCGCCCGCGAGTGCGTGCCCCTGGATGATGGCTGCGCCGGGGCTGGTGCTGCCCTGGGTAGTAGCCGCGCCCATGAGGGCGTGCGCCTGGACCACTGCTGCTCCGGGGCTGCTCGCGCCTTGCATGCTGGACGCTCCCGCAAGCGCGTGGCGCTGGATGATTGCGCCCGAGCCGCTGGTGCTGCCTTGCGTACTGGGCGCGCCAACCAGGGCCATCGGCGGCGTTTCAACGGCAGCCAGCGCGGCATACATCTCGTCTTCGCTGCCCTGCTCATCGAATATTTGCCACGGATTCAGCGACAGCGACAGCGCATCCACCTGACCCTTGATGTGCGCGAAAAGCGATACCGAACCGTCGAGGTAGCTGGTGCCAGTGTTGCGGCGGCCAATATAAATTTCGGTGCCGATACTTGGATTGGTCGTAACAATCGTGCCGATGCTCGATCCCGCCTGCTTACTCCCGTTGACATATAGAAAGTAGGCAGAGCCATCCCACCCGCAAACGACCACATACGGCTTTCCCGCTTCAATCGCTTCCCTGCTGTTGACCTGCGGTGCCTGCCCTGACGAGTTCCCAAGGCAGAAACCAAGGCGCGAACTAGCGCCGCCGAGCACCAGCTGAACCCCTGTATTGTTCGCCGCATGACGATAGCTGTAGAGGCGGGCCGTCGTCCCTAGCGATGCAGCGGTGAAAGCGAAAACAATGGCAAAGGGCGTTTCCAGCGAGAAGTCGATTAAATCGGCGGGCGGCGCGATGGTCGCGTATTGACTACTCGCAGCAATAAGTTTGCGGGCGAGCCCATGCCCCGGCACGACCGTTGCCGCTGGGTTTCCGTATAGCGCCACTTCGGCACCGCTGCCGCCGATTTCCTTACTGGTGGCGGTAAAGATCGCGCCAACACAGCGCCCGAGGTAGCTGCGATTGAGTAGCGCCAGCCCTTGCGGCTGACTGCGCATCACTGCCATTACAGCCCCGTTACCGCGTGCAGGCGCACTTTCACGTCAACGTCCTGCGACGTGTTGCCATAAGCGATGACATTGATATAACGCGCTTTCGGCATGACGATGGTTTTGGTGGTCAAGCCCGCAAGCGAGGCTGCCGAATATGGCATGGTGTCGCCCGATACCGAATCGAAGTCCGTCCAAGGCCCGGCAGGGTCATCAGCAACTTGAATCACGACGATGCACGGCGCGCCGGGCGCGATGGCCCGGTTCTTGATGGTGATGCCCAGCGGGCTATCGTAGTTGAGCCGGTTGTCATAGAAACCGCCCGGCGTCATCGCGCCGGGCGCGCCCTTGGTTCCACTGGATGCCGCCACAACGGCCGCGTCCAGCAGGACGATTGATGCACTGGTGCGTGCCATAATTATTATTTCTCCGTCGTATCGCGGTTGTACATGGCGGCTTCCACTTCAAGTCGGGTGACGGCGACGGGCAGCATGGCGAGCGCCTTGAGCTGGTCGGCCTGCGCTTGCGACAGCGCACCCAGTTCCACCAGCTTGTCAGTCTTGTCGATGGTCGCCTTGCGACCCATATCGACGCCTGGATCAGATTGCAGGAATGCCACCGTCCAGCGGGTTGCCACGCTGCCGCTCGCCGCTGCTTCGAGCGCAGCAATGATGGCCTCGCCGTCCGGGCAATGCTCCAGGATGGTGCGACCTGTTACCCAGCGCTCGGCGACCGCAGTAAGTCCCTCGGCATTGAGCGCAGCGGCGAGGCCATCCAGATCGCGCGCGGCGCGCATGGCGTCCAGGTCGCGGCGCGCACGGATTCGTTCGCGGATATCCATGGTGCTTAGGTCGGCTGGCCGACGTTGTAGACCAGCTGCGGGAACGTAATCGGGTTGTTCTCGGTCACGGCCATGTTGGTCGTTTCGTCGGTCTGCCACAGCACGGCGTTGGCGCTGACGAACACGAATACCAGATCGTTGCCAGCGGCGACGGTCTTGCTGGCTTGGCCGGTCTTGCCGTTGAACGTCAGGCGGCGCACGCCCGCAGCCGGGGTGGACAGGGCGAAGTCAGCAGCGCCCACGGCCGCCTCGCCGAGCGAATTGCCCATGACGGTAGCGAACGAGTCGCCGGGCGTATATGCCTTGACCAGCACGATTTTGGCCGCGTTATCGCGAATGAATTTCAAGATGCCGTCTTGAACGTCAGAATGTACCCATGGCATGTTGCGCTCCTTATTGATGAGGTGAATCCCACCATTCTCGGGTGCGCGAAAGAGGGCTTTCCGTCGAGTTTTCCTATGCGACTAAAACCGCTTGACTCACAAGTTATGAGCGCATAAAATCGGTTCATTAACAAGGGGAGCTGCTATGCTGCAAATCAAATCGAACGCGCCGGAAATCAAGTGGATCATCGCAAACGCGGGCACCAATGACTTCGCGCACTCGCTCGACCAGCAGCTTCTCCGCACCGGCAACCTGACCGAAAAGCAAGTTGCCGCCGTTACGCGCCAGCTCAACCGCCCGGCTGCCGCACCCATCGAAGCTATCGAGGTTGGCAGCGTCGCCAAGATGCAAGAGGCGTTCGCCAGCGCCATCGAAAGCGGCTTGAAGCGTCCGAAAATGCGCCTCGCCGGTTTCGTGCTCAAGCTGGCACCGGCCACTGGCCGCAACAAGGGCGCGATCTACGTCACCAGCAGCGACGAATACCTGGGCAAGATCGCCGACGGCACTTTCACCCCGGCGCGCGACTGCGACGCGGGAAAGCAGGCCGAGATTGTCGCCCTGTGCGCCGATCCACTGGCGGCCGCCGTCGCCTACGGCCGCGAAACCGGCCAATGCGCGTGCTGCGGCCGCGAGCTGACGGACCCGGAAAGCATCGAACGCGGCATCGGCCCTATCTGCGCCGAGAAATACGGCTTCTAACCCACCACGGAGAACACCATGAGCACGCAAGAGCCGAAGCGCTACCCGGCCGTAATTTTTTCGCCGGACAAAAACACCGACTACGTGTACCTGAACGTCACCGAGGCCGAGGCCATCGAGAAATTCAAGGCGGGCGAGGACTGGGAAAACCTGTACGAACCGGCCGGGTATGTGCCCGCGCCGCAGCTGGTCGAAACCGAGTCGTTCATGCTCTGGCGCAATCAGCGCAGCGAAATTGCTGACCGGATGCAGGCGCGCGGCATGCCGCCCGAACTGGCGCAGCTCGTTGGCCGCGACCCGGATTAGGAGCGCTGAATGTCCCTACACCAGACGGCGGCCGACTTCGACGCCATCAAGGCGATTCTCGACACGGCCACTTATCGACCGGATAGCGACCCGGACGAATTGCTTGCCCTGCTCGGGCGCGCAGCAGCGGAAATCCGCGAGCGCCAGCGCGCCGCGCTCCTGGCAAAATTCGGCACGCAATTCAAACCGGCAGGCCAGCCCACCGAGGAAACGCCCCAGGAAGCCCGGTTTGAGCGCTTCCAGCAGGTTTATACCAAAGAGGGCTACCTCGGGTACATCGCTGGGCACCAAGAGGATAAGCGGGCGATTGTGAACGTCGTATGGGAAGCAGCAGAATACAGCGAGGACGATCTGACGCCGATTCCTGGCCCGGCCGTTCTCGACGCGATGAGAACGTAACAAGAAAACAAGGAATAGCAGAGCATGAGAATAGGTGAAATGAAGGTCTACAGCGGCGCGAGCATGGTCAACGGCAAGCAGGTTGCCGTTATCGTGGCGGCGACTTCGCAGCGCACGGCCGTGGCCGCCCTGGAAAACTTCGGCATCGTCATCAGCGTGCGGCACCTGATAACGTACTGGACTGTTACCGGCAACCGCAAAGCATGCGAGGTTGCGCTGGCCCAGCCAGGACTGGCGTTCGCGGCCACCTCGCTCGATTCCGACGATTACGCGCCTTTGCCGCAGCGCATACCTGCGCCGCGCCAACTGGGGGAGCCAAAGGTTCCAAAAGACCGTGACGGCCGCAGAACATACGACCGGGAGAAGCGCGGCGAGTCGGACACTGCGAAGCGTGAGCGTGGAGAGCGCCGCCTGACCTGCTGGATTCCAAAGGAGGCGGCCGAAGCGCTCGACAAGATGACGAATGGCAGCGCCGAACGCGGCGCAGTGCGCGATGCGCTGACGCTGGCGCTGGTCGCCTACGCGAACCAGCAAAAGCCCCAGGCCAAGCGGAAAGCGGCCTAGCCATGACGCCCCTCAAGCTGCTTGACGTACTCGAACTCACCCCGCTCGACAACATCGCTATGCCGCCGCTCGAAGTCTCAGCGCCGATTGCAAGCGCATTGTTCGCGAGTACCGTCAGCGCCGCCCCACCGCAAGCGCAAGCGCCCGATTTCGCGGGGGTGCGGGCGTCGTTCGACAAGCTGATGGAACAAATGTCGCGGGAAGCCGCGCCGCTGCGCAAGCTGTTCGCCGACCACGGCTATGACCTGGAGAACGGCGACATTCTGTACCATGGTCCGGACGTGGTGCTGGTCGTGCCCGAGCGCTACAAGGCGCAGGTTTGCCCCCACCCTTCGCTCGAAGCGGGCGCGATGTACTTCACGCGCAACCCGCGATTCTCGCTGTTCTAGCCTTCCTTCCAAGGCGCAAGGTCGTGCAGCTCATCACGCGGCGCGATAACCCACTTTGACGCATACGGGTAGATCGCGATGTTGCCGGTCTGCCCGATAATCTCGAACCCGATCAGCACCCCGCCGCCCGGCATCACCCCCACCAGATCGCCCTTTTGCACCTGGAAGTCCGGCACGTTGGCGGCGCTGACGATCTGCGCCTCCTGCATTGGCTGATCCGGCACGATGCTGTCTCCCCGGTCTGAGATTTCCCCGCCCTCGAAACGGGCCGTTATCAAAATCCGGCCCATCCCTACCTTCTGGTACTCGAAATCGGCTTCGTCCTCGCCCTTGAGCACGCCCATGCCGCCCAAGGTGGACAGGCCGCCCATATTCTGCCCGTCGTCCGGGTCGGTCAGCACCTTGCGATACACCACGCAATCCATCGAATTCGGGTGCTTGCGCGTGACGGCGCTGGCCGCCTTGGTGATCGCCACTGGCACGTTGTTAATCATTGCGGTTGCGCTCCTTTGATGATTTGCTCATAGATCGCCTGGGTGATCGCACCCATGCGCAGCAGCTCGCCTGCGTGCTGCTCGACGCGCCGCAGGTTCGCCGCAGGGTCGGCCCGCTCGACAGCTGCCTTCTTCATATCGCGCCGGGCCTTGGCGACGGCTGCCTTGCGCTTCTTCTCCGCACTGGTTTGCAGGTTGGTGCTGCTGGCGCGCTTATTCCCCTGGGCGGCCGCCATTTCGCGCAGCTCGGCCACCTTGACGCGCTCGGCTTTCACCTTGCGGCCGTCGAGCACGTCGCGCGCCTTGAGCACCGACTGGGCCAGCTTGAGGTGGACGTTGGAATCTTTCAGGACGACGTGCATGGTGCGCAGGACGTGCTTGCACGCCACGCCCGCCAGCTTCGGGTTCCTGATCTTCGGGTAGCCGGTTTCCGCGCGGCCGTAGTTGTACCGGCCGACGGTCGCCATGTAGCGATACCAGAACGTGTGACGGCCGCAATCGCAGTCGAACAGCAGCCGCCCGGCCGCCAGCAACTTGCCCAGCTTCTTCGGCTCGTTCGGCGATGCGCCCACCACGGCGTTGAAGTCCAGGAACTCGACGTGTACGTGGTGCCGCGTCACGTCCGAATCCGGCCCGGCGTTGGTGATGAAATGCACCTTGCCGCCCAGGATCGAGGCGGGCACGGCCATGTTGATCTGCTTGTTCGCGCGGGTCTTGTCGGACTCCAGCGCGAGGTCGATCACGTCCTGGGCCTTGATGCCGCCTGTGAATTTCTTTTTGAGTATCTGGACGTTCGCCTGGAAGGCGCGCATATCGTCCAGGGTCAGGTTGCGCACCACGCCGCCCAGAGTCGTTTTCAGTGCGCGGCCAGCATCATAGTCGCCGGAGATTTCTTCCGGGCGCAGGATCGTGGTGGCACCCTGCCGCCGCGCCAGATCGAATTCCGCGGCTTCCTGCGCCTCGCGCCGCGCCGAGCTAAGCCGGGCGGTTGCGGCGCTAATTGAGTGCGTTATACGCGCGTTTTTCTGCATCGGTCAGGTATCCGGTTTCCAGTTTGATGAGCTGCAACTGTGCAGCCGTGGGCAGCACCAGCAGGCGCTCGTCCAGCTCCTGCTCCAGCGTGTCGAGCCCGGCCGCCGCGAAGATCGCCAGGAATTCCGAGCGGTTGCCGTAGACGCGAAACGCGATCAGCGTCAGGTCGAAACGCTCGTCCGGGCTGGTGTGGTAGCGGATCGCCGCGCCCCAGCTCGGGGTCTGCACGGCGAACTTGCGCACGGCCGCAATGAACTTCGCGGCAGCGATGGGCGACACGTCAGCCGCCCGCCTGGGCAGCAGGCAGCACCGGCTCAGGCCACACGACGGCGCTTGCCGCCTCTGGCGTCTGCGCCGCTGCAATGGCCGCTTCGCACGCCTGCCGGATGCCGATGATGCGGCCGCTCGCCTGGACGTATTGATCGGACTTCGCGATGACCTTCGCGGCCAGCTCGCCCAGCTCCACGCCACGCGCGGCACTCATGGCCGACAGCAGCGGCGTCGAGGTGGCGCTGTCGGCAGCATAGGCGCGCGCCTCGGCCTCCTGCCGCGCCCACGACTGCACTTCGTCGGCCGGGCAGTTGGCGCGCACGGCGGCCAGCTCCAGGGCGAAGCGGGCATTTACAGCGCGCAGCGCCTTGTGCTGGGCCTGCTCCAGCGTGTCCGGCTCGGGCACGTCTTCCTGCGCCGTTGCGGCCTTGGCATCGCGCCACGCCTGGATGACCGGCTCGAAGCGCTCGATGCTCTCGATCTGCTCGTTTTCGGGCTTGCTGCCGTCGTCCGCGTCCTTGAATTCGATGTGCCCGCGCGAGCCGTACCACTGCACCGCATGGATGCCTTGCGCGACCAGGGCCGCGCAATCGACCTCGAAGCGCTCGCCATTGATGAGGACAGTCTTATCGTCTGGAATGATGGTCAGTTTCATGGTTTATTCCTGTTTGATTTGGGGTGGAGTTGCAACGGTTTCGATCACCTGGGCCATGGACGCGCCGACGGTCGGCGGGGCGCTCGGGGGCTGCGCCGCTTGGTGCGCGCCCATGACGGCGTTGCGGAATGATTCGGTGGCCGCCGCGCCCTGGCGGGCCTCGTTGGCGTTCGCGATCAGCAGGACCGGAAGCCAGGTGATCGCGCAGCCCCATTCGTCAATGTCACGGCCGCTTTGCGGATCGCGGCCGCGCACCTGCGTGAACCAGCTACAGCCGAGCTGCTTGCAGTCCTTTTTGATGAGTGGGCAAAATGGGGCGTTTTTGAGTTCCATTAGTCTTTGCTCGCAATAATTACGTCGGTGTATTTCACGGCGAAGTTCATGCCGGTGCCGGTGAAAGTGGATTGGCCGCTAAAAGTGGATTGGCCGTTGAAGGTGGACGAACCCGAGAAGCTGGAATTGGCTGTCATGCTCGACGCCAAGCTCAGGCTGTGCGTGTGGGATTCGTTGCCGCCCACCGTCGCCATATAGGCACCATCGCCGACGCCGACGGCCTGCTCCGTGCCGCTGTTGACGGTATCGGCACCAGTCATCGAGCCGTAGTAGGGCGGGCGCAGCAGATACGAGAAAATGCCGTTGGCGTGGTTGTGGGCTGGCATCTGGCCGACGCTCAAGGTCGTTCCACCCACCGCGCCCCAGGTGCTCACCTCGCCGCTCGTCCAAACGGAACCGGCCGTGGCAACGGAACCCGTCGTACTGACCGAGCCGGTAGTGCTCACCGAGCCGGACGGCGTGCGCCACGCGAAAGCTGCGGTAAAGTCCACCTCACCGCCCGAGCTGACGGCCCCGCTCACCACGCGCAGGGCGGCATTGTTGAAGTCGGTGATCTTCGTCCAGCCGAGCGGGGCGCTGGTCTGCTGGAACAGCAGGCGCGTGCCTCGCGCGAAGCGCCCTTCATACGACGCATTGCCTTCCGATGGCGTCAGGTATTGGGGGTGCGGGTCTGGCTCGTTGAGGTGCGACCTCGGCGCATAGGATGCCGCGCCCTCATCCGGCGTCACGTATTGCGGGTGAGGGTCCGGGTCGGTCGTGTGCGACTTCGGCGCGAACGCGGCGGCGGCGCGCTGCTGGTTGAAGTATTGCGGGTGCGGGTCGGCCTTGGCTTCGTGCGCCAGAATCAGTGCCTCCAGGCCCGCCTTGCTCATATCGACCGTAACCGTCACCGATCCATCCGGCAGCACCGACACGTCCATCGTGTAGGCCATCGGGATATCGAACGCCTGCGACTTGTAGAACAGCGGCTCGGCGTCCTGGCTCCACACGGCCCAAAGCGTGTTACCGGCATAGAAGCCGATTTCGCCGATGCCCTTGCCGTTGGCGCTCTTGCCTTGCGGGTCCACGTCGCCGACGGTCAAGCCCACCTGAATGACGCGCGGGCGTGGGCTGGTGCCGCTGGTGATGGGGAACCGCGCCACCTCGGCGCGCAGGGCGTTTTCGGTTCCGGTCGGCACATAGCGAGCGGTGCCCAGGGCAACGTGCGTCAGCTCGACGTGCAGCCCTGGATTTTGTACCGACGGCGTGATCGCAAGGCCGCCTTGCGTGATTTTCGGATTGAGATTTACGGGAGTCGCCATATGGGCCTCAAAATAGGTGGCCCTATTTTGAGGCGCGCCCTGGGCAGGCTATCCCGTCGTTTTCCTACCGCTAGATCGACATAAACAAGTCGGCCAGCTCTTGCGAAAAATCTGTCGCGCTCTGCGCCTTGTAGGCGCGGTCAGCCATCGCCACCAGCGCCAGGACGGCGACGTTACCGTTTGTGATATCCGGGCTCAGGCGGTACTTGGTGCCGTTTTCGTCCACGCCGTTCTTCTCGATCTTGTGCGCCACCTCATGCTTGGTAACGGGCGACAGCAGCTCAATCATTGCGGTGGACTGGGCGCGGAAGAATAGCCTGATCGCGTCCTGCAAATCGTCCTCGGTGAACAGCCGGTCGCGCCGCTCCGAACGCGGGTCGTTGGACGTAACCATGGTGCCGTCCAGGCGCTCGCCGAATTTCAGCTCCTTTGCCACGATCAGCAGCCCGCTATCGGCGTCCAGCGCGCCCAAAAGGTTGGCGGCCGGGCCGCCGTAGCCCGTTACCTCGGCCTGTAGTCGCACCGTCATGGGTTCCACTCCGTCATGGCTCGATCATCCGTCAGGGACAGGGAATTGCGGGCGCGGTTAAGGCTTACCGTGTCAAACATATTCACCTCCAGCGCCACAGGGTAGCCCGCTGGCGCTGGCTTGCCGTCGTTCGCCTCGTCCTGGCCGGGCGCGCGGAAGATCGGGATGACCGTGCGCAGGTTCATGTTCACGGTCAGGATCGTGAGGTTCTTCTGGTCGGTGCGCGCGTCAATCGCGCCCAGGTCGATTTCCTCCAGGACGGCCGAGAAATCGTGCGCGAGGCCGCCGAACATATGGCGGCACTGGAAGCGGCGGCCGCCGTCGCCATTCGCCCACAAGCTAAATTGCAGGGCGATGCTATGCGCGGTTTCCACCTCGGGCGCGACGATGGCGACCTGGACCCGGTATTCGCCCGCCGACGTGCGCAGCTTGTAGGCGCGCTTGTGCGGGTCGTCCGGGTGCATCACGTCCACCGACGTGCCCACGGCCACGTTCCAGTCGGCCATGGTGGGCATGAAGTCCTTGCTCATGGCGCACAGCATGACGGGCAGGTAGGACGAATCGCTCGGCCCGCCCGAGTTGTCGTTCTTGCGCCACTCGGCCAGCATTTCCTCCACGCTGTCGATCATGCGGCCGGGTGCCCATACCACTGACTTTGCAAGGCCGCGCTTGATGAATTCGGCCATCGCGGGCGTGTCGGCGACCAGCTGGCCGTAGAACTGGGCCATGTACGCGCCGAAGCCCGTCTGAATTGGCTTTCGCATGCTCATCGTGGCGCTCCGTAATGGCTGCGCACATGGTCGAGCACCATATCGGTGCGCTCGTCCGGCAGCCTGTCCAGCGGGGCCAGGTCGGCGCTCTTGAACATGGCTTTCATGCGCGCGAAGTGCTCCGTCGGCTTCTTCGACACCATCCGGGGCGCAATCGCAGGCGCGCCGACGGAATCGAACAGCGCTCGGCCGGTGACGGCCGCCGACATCAGCGCCTCGTTTTCTTCCATGAGGCGGGCAATGGTCTGCATCGCCATCATGTGATCGCCTTGCAGGCTGTCGTACAGGGCCGCCATGCGCTCCGCGCTCTGGTAGTGGTCGGCCATCACGCAATCGAAGATCGAGCCTTCTTCGACCGGCTGGGCGCTGTCGAACACGTATGCGCGGTTGGTCGTGTAGTTCGGCTCCAGCACGTAGTCGAAGCCGTTGAACGAACTGGGCACATACAGGCCGTTTCGCGAGGTGGCGTCGATGGCGCTGGAGAACCCGCCCGCCTTGCTCTTTTCCAGGCGGCGCGCCACCTTGCCCGATTGCGTTTCGAGGAATTCGGTGCGGTGCTCGATGGTGCCGTCCGGCTCGGCGCGCAAATAGGTCGTGACGGTGGCCGGTTCGATGTGGATGACCTTGCCGCCCACGATGACGTTTTCAGGCGGCAGCATGCCGAAGCGCATGCGCTGCCAGTGGCCGTAGTAGCCCAGCATATCGCGGTTCTTCACGCGCTCCTGCACGGCAGGAGAATTGACCATCGCCACCAGCGCAGGCAGGTTGAAATGCCGGTCCTGGCCGCGATGGTGGCGGCCGCGCTCATGGACGTTGTAACGGATGATGTTGTCGTTCTGGTCGGGCATTTTCTTCTCTTAAAGTTGCAGGGTGCCGGTTGCCATGATGGGCATGACGACGGCCGCGCCGTTGGCGATTTTCAGGCCATCCGGGCCGCTGGTATCGAACTCCATGCCCAGCTTGAACTCCAGCATAAGGCGTGCGGGCAGGGTGGATCGGAACGCTTTTGCTATCTCGTCCAGGCCCAGGCCGTTATCGGAAGAAACCGGCAGGGTGATGCGAATGCGGCCGGTCAGGAAATAGCGAACGCACGTCGGCGGCACGCCCAGCGCGGCGCGGAAGGTGGCAATGCCGGTCTGCTCGTTCAATGCGTAATCGGCAGGGCGCGTGACGATCTGCCCGAACGTGCCCGCCGTGCGGATCGGGGCCGTCGCCAGCTTGCCGTTCTCCATCTGCGGCAGGGCGATGCGCAGCGTGAAATCGACCGGCTTATCCGCTTCCAGGCACGCCCATTGCAACGTGTGGTTAGCGAAGTGCGCTCCAGCGGCATCGAAGTTCTCGCGCGTCATGCTGTAGCGCTGCATCGTGGCCGTCGGTGTGAACGCCTGCCCCAGCCCACGCGCCAGGTTGGTCGAAGCGCTGTTTTCGTCGTAGCCAATGCCGATGCTGGCGACGTTTGCCAGTGATCCGGCGATGAGCGAGACATACGCGCTGCCGGTCCACTGCTGGCCGCGCGCCATCGTCACTTCGGAAGGCCCGGCGAAGTAGATCGAGCCCGCCGTGCGCCCGCCCTGCCATGGCCTGCCGGTGAACCGCACGTCGATGTAGGGCATGCCGTCGGCCTCGCCCTTGGCGACGATCTGAAACCGCGTCCCGGCGTCGCCCTGGCGATACCACCAGCCGCCCGGCCAGTAGCCCCAGTTGCCCATCGCCTGATCGTCACCGGGCAGGCCCACCGCTGCAAACTGCATGGACGAGTTGTTGGAGACGTAGTTGACGCGCTCAATCGGGCTGAGCGGGAAGCGCCCGGCCTCATCGGTCAGATTCAGGACCGGCAGGCCGCTACCGTCCGTATAGTCGCCGGTAACGCTGCCGAAGATAGGCACAGCGGAATTGAGCGGGATCGCCTGGGCCGGGTAGTTCGCCGTGTTGTCGATGCGCAGCCAAAGCGGCTCGGCTTGCCAGATGTTGGGCCAGATCGCTTGCAGGTACTTTTTGATGAACAGCAGGCCGCGCCGTGGATTGCGCGAGCGGCTGGCCTTCATCAAGAACTGCATCCGGGTCGAGCTGCGCTTGACCATGGCGATGCCGTCGGATTTCAGGGCGCTCGCCATCAGGTCGTCGCCGCCCAGGTGCGCCATGCCGTACAGGTTCAGGTTGCGCTCACGCGGGCGAATCATCTTCTCGAACACGGCCATGAAGGCCGCCTTCATTTCGGCTTCGAGCTGGGTCGCTTCGTGGCTGTGCGCCAGCGGTTGAAGCGCTGGCGCTGGGACTGGAATCAGGTTGGACATAGCTTAGTGGCTGAACAAACCGGCGTTGTAGGTGGACTGCGTGACCGTGATATCCATGGATGCCTCGGTCATGTAGCGGTAGTGCTCGGGCAGGATCGCGCCCGGTGCCGGGATCGAGATTTGCATATCGCTGGCCGCGTCCTGGAGCGCCGGGATGGCGTCGCGCAGGCCGTCGTAGATGCGCTTGTGGTTCGGCTTCATCATGCCCTGCTTGACTGCGGCAGCATCGCGGCCGTACAGCTCCAGCAGCTTCGACTTGATCTTGGCCTTTACGTCGTCCGGGTCGTGGACGATAGACACCTGGGCGCTGACCGTGATCGCCACTGGCACTTCGACCAGCGGCACAAACTGGATGCGGTAGGAGTCGTCCGCGCTGGTGATGATGTTGGCGATGGTCGATTTGATCCACTGCGGCGTTGCGCCGTCGATGGCGGCGGCCACGAACAGGCTGTTGATGTTCCTGACGCTGGCCCCGCGCACTGATTCCTCGATCTGCTCATTCCAGATCGACAGGAAGCGGATATTCGGCAGGTTGCGGCGCACCAGAAAATCGAAGTTGCCCAGGTAGACGGCCGACGCATCGTAGGTGCTCGGATACTGCGCCCATTCGCGCATGGTTTGAATGTCCACCGGGTCCGCGCCGACGAATACGACGGATGCCAGCGTGATTTTCGCGCTCTGGTCAGCGGGCAGGGTGGCGCTCTCGAACGTGAACGGCTGCGCGGCCGTGAGCCGGGACACGCCGTAGGTTTCTTCAATGATGAAGTCGATGGCCGTACCGTTGGCGGGCTGCACGCCGAACGTGTCTTTCCACCCGAATTTGGCGAACAGACGGCGCTGCTCGTCGGTTTCCAGCACGAAGCCGGGTTCATTTGCGGCGAGGTTCGAGAACTCGGGCGTGTACGGGTAGGACACGCCGCCGATGGACACCAGCACGCCGCTGATTTCCAGCTCGTCGTCCATGGGCTGCGGAATCTGGACAGCATAGAAGGGAACGGACCCGGCCACCGTATGCCGGAAGGTGCGCGTCGTCATCTGGCGCGCCGCGACCGTGCCGGACTTGCCCGGCTCGACCACGACGCCGGTTTCCGCGACGTACACGCGGCCCTGCTCGCCGATCAGGCGGCGGCCAATGGAAATGGTCAAGCGGTTGACCGGATCGACGTTTTCGACCGCCAAGGTGACGCGGGCAGGGCGCGCGAACGGCAAAATGCCCTTCAATGTCGCGTCGGCCAGCACGGTCGTGTCGCGCGCCTTGATGAACGGCTCCATGCTGGCGTTGTCCACCTGAACCGATACCAGCGCGAGCATGGCGGCATTCGCGCCGAGCTGCGCGAGCATGCGCGGGTCGCCTGCCTGGTAGAACTGGGCCGCCAGCGGGTAGTTTGAAATTTCAGCCACCATCGCGGCCATGAAATCTTCGCGGCTATATGCCATTACGTGTTACTCCCAAGGGCGACCATCTGGCCGGATACGTCGATGAAGATTTCCCGCTTGTCCGGGGAAGTGTCCTGCGCGTAGATATTGACGGCCGCAGGCGGCAACGCGCCCACCAAGGGCACGTCGGCGCGCAGTTTTTTCAGGTAGCCATCGGCAATGCCGGTTTTCATCGGGTTTTGCAGCATCGCGAGCGTATCCGCACCGTAGCCGCTGCCGAGGTAGCCATTCGGCGGCGTCGAAACCCAGTGCGTCACCATGCCCTGCAAGTCGGTAGCGTTAATTTTGTCCATTCCGCGATGTTACTGGCCGGTCACAAAGCCATTTTTCGGGCTTTTCCTACGCCCATTTATAGGCTTCACTATTGCCGCTAACCCATATTTCAATTAGCATACCTATATTTACCAGTAGAAATATAGGAACTGCAATGACTAGCAGCACCAGCGTGCAGGCGACAGCGCCAGCACCAGCAAAAGCGCCGACTTGTGGCGGCTGTTTCAAGCCGGTGGACCCGGAAACGTCGGTCAAGCGCCCGATTTACGGAACCGCCTCATCGAGCCGCTACGGCCGCTACAGCGGCCGCGCCCCCAGTGAGCCCGTCACGCTTCACTTTTGCAATATCGAATGCCGCCAGCGCGCCGACACGGCCCACGACACCCGAGGCGGCTACTTCTAACCTCAAGGAACCCATGGACGAAGACATTAAAGCGCGGCCGATCCCGCTGCCATACGAAGAATCCCCGAGCGTCGCCGACTGGCACGCCGCCAACGCACCACAGCAGGCCGCACCGGCCGCAGGAGAAGAACCATGCCGCAACTGACCGGAAAAGAGGTCATTGACCTCGCCTACATCGCCGCAATCGTCATCATCACCCTCGGCATCTGCTGGGCCAATAAGCGCAAATGAGCATGGACTTGTCTACGACTCCTGCGGTGTACGAAGAAATTCTGGCGAGCCATCGCGCGATGGTGCGCGAGCTGGACGTGCTGCTGAACGGCGAAGCTGGCGCGGCCAAACAGGCGCGCCTCGCGGACCTGATCGCGCAAGTACGCCGTGACGGCCTGATCGTTGCCACGCCTACCGTCAAGCGCGATATGGCGCTGGGCGCGGCCCTCGAACGCGCTGCTGGCGAGCTGCCCGAAGGCTGGGAACTGCGCGTCGAGGTCGAGCGCGGCTGCGGTGACGTGGCCCTGTACGACGAGGACGGCACCCGGCACGACGAATTCAGCGGCGACACGATGGGCGGCAAGGTGGAAAGCGCCATCGGCTTTGCCTGCGAACGTGCTGACGATGCAGGAGAGCCGGATTGAACGCCTACCAGCGCCGCCAGTACCGCCGACACGTCCGCTCGGTGCCAATCCCTGATGGCTGCTTCCGGCAGGGCTACAGCGGCACCACCAGCTATCCCGACCTGATGTGTACCGACGGCTACATGAGCGATATGGACGCCGACGGCCACGACCCGACCACCGCGCGCCAGCCATGCGAGCACTGCAATCCGGCCGAACACGCGGAATGGATGCGCGACCAGGACGATGAAGACGACGAGCTGCCCGACGGCCTGTATCGCGACCCCGACGGAACCCTGACGTACACCTGTCGCCACTGCGAAAGCGAGCGGCAATGGTACGGGTTGGCCGAAGAATTCGACCGCTACGACCACATGAACTGCGGCGGCTCGCCGTACTGCCTGCCGTGACAACCGGCGAGCGCATCCTGGAGCTGGTGCCCGCCACGTCGCGCGAGCTGCTGGCCCAGCTCGACATTCGCTCGACCTCAACGCTTCACAAGTGGATCACCCGGCTGCGCAAGGCGGGAGAGCTGCGCGTGGGCCAATGGAATCGCAACGGCAGGGACTATGTGGCCGTGTACGTGCGCGGCCCTGGCCGGGATGCGCGCCGCCCGAAACCCTGGACACAAGCCCAACTAGCAGCGAGATACCGGCAGGGCTTGAAGGACGCCGGGCTGTATGAGGACTATCTGGCCGATATGCGCAAGTCCGGCGCGAAGTACAGACGCCGGAAAGGGCAGGGCCACCGCCTCAAGGCCGACCCGCTGATGAAGCTGCTTTACCGAAAGATTTAACGGGTAGCCGCGCCCCGATCCGCGCGGCATTTATATAAAGGCAATAAATGCTCTACCTCATTCTCCTGTTGAACTTCGCGATTAGCTGGGCGAACTGCTGGGCTGTAGGCCGTATCTGGCGCGAGGCGCGCGCACTGGGCGGCTTCCCACGGCTGCTGGCGTGGTCCGGCGCGATCCAGGCTGCAATCGGCTTCTCCAGCGTCGTGGGCTTCGCTGTCGGCTTCATCGCACACACGTTCGGCTACCTGCCGCCGCACGTCGCCAAGGCGGCCGTGTCGCTCTGGTATCTGCTCATCATCGTGCCCGCCCTGGGCACCGGCCTTGTCATCACGGTCCATTCCTGGATCGTCGCATTCCGCGAGCGCAGCCTGTTGAACATGGGCGTAGCCGGTTACAACACGTTCGCCCAGCTCCACAATATGTACAGCGCAATCGACGGCATCGGTGACGCCTGGAAGGGCGTAAGCGAGCTGTTCGACAGCGACGACCCGAAGGCAAGCCTGATCCTGCTGGCGGTGATGCTGGTCGTGCTGGCGCTGGTGGGCGGGATCGTGCTGACCTATGTGCTGATCCGCAAGTACGCGGCAACGTCGGCGCTGCCTGCGCCCGACTTCGCCAAGGCGTAAGGACAGGGTGCCGCGCCGCGTGCGCGGCACCTATTGACGGATCACTTTATGAGCGCATACAATACGATTCATTAGCGCGGCGCAGTGGGCGCGGCGAACAACGGAGAATCCGATGAAAGCGACTCAAGAGAAGGTCCAGGCGAAACGCCTTGCAACCATGAAGCGCCTGAGCCAAAAGCATGACCAGAAGTATGACGTTCGCCAGCATCGCCACGGCCTCTATGTCGCGATCAAATGGCAGCGCGTCGTCCTGGGCGAGCACATGCCGCCTGATCTGGCGCGCACGATGGTCCGCATTGCTGCGCAGTTCACCCACCGCCGCTTCCGTCGCGATAAGTAATCACCCATGCCCGCCACGGCGGGCGCATCCACCAAAGCACCACCATGACCACCATCGTTCAAGACGTGATTGACGCATTCCGGGGCGCAGGCTTCGAGGTGCGCGCCGACCTCGGCACCGGCCACCCGTTCGCCATCACCGGCACCATTGACAGCGGCGCGCTGCTGATCGAACAGGCCATGACGTTCGAGCTGCCGCTGGCCGCCCAGGTGCCGCGCGATGAAACGTACCTGTTCGAGCGCTGGGCGCGCGACCCGGTACGCGCCGACAAAATCCCACTGGCCCGGCACCCAAACGGCGCTTACTGCGACACCCGCAGCTACCTCATCAAATACGGGTGGATCGCTCGGGGAAAGCAGCACGTCGCGCTGTTCACCAAGCCGGAAGGGCTGGCCCCGTTCGCAAACCCTGGCCCCGAGGCCAAGGCCGCATCCTACGAACGAATCCGCGCCGCGTGCGCCCTGCAACAGCCCGCGCCGGTCCCTGACCAGATGGCGCTGGTATGGCGCGCGGACCTGCTGCGCATGCGCGCCGACCTGACCCGGCTGCAAGCATATTTCGACCACCACCAAGAGGCCAAAGGGCCACAAGAGGAACCAGCACCATGAACCACAAAGCGCCATCCGTGGCTGCGCTGCAAGCGGCGTGCGATGCCTTCAACTTCGACTATGAGCCGGGCGCTCGCGTTGCCGTCAAGCTGGACGGCAAAGACAAGCCCTTCATCACCACCACGCGCAGCCTGGCGCAAGTCATGGGCGGCCACACCGCTGTGGTCTGGATCGACGGCGTGAGCGGCTGCTACGACCTGGAGTGCGTGACGCCGATCCCGCCCGAGCCGTTCGAGGGCGAAGCCTGGGCGGTGCTGGCGGCCAGCGGCAACGTCATCTATTGGGAGCGCGACCGCGCCAAGGTTTCCGAGGTGGCGCGCCAGCACGGACGCCCCTACGGCCCGTACACGCCTCGCGCGCCGCGCGCAGCGCACGCCTGGACGACGACGCCACCGACCGAACAGGGCGAATACTGGCATTGGAGCGGCGACGCCGACAGCGCCCCGACCGTACTTGATCTGCTGTACAGCGGCACGGCGAAAAAATGCTTCGTGCCCATGAACCAGTCGTACACCGGCCAAGCCATCATGTGCGACGTGTACGGCGGCCACTGGCTGCGCATAGAATCTCCGAAAATCCCCGTATAAGGACACAGCATGAAACTGATTCAAGCCGCCACTGTGCAGCGCGACGCCAACGGCGTATGGAACCACCCCGATATGCCCCAGTTCGATGAGGGAGAGGCGCACAAGTACCACGAATGGGCCAAGCAACAAGGGCTGAAAATGCTCTACAGCTTTCTGGACACCGAGGATGAGGACTGCCCGGCGCACGCCGAATACGAGGAAACGGGCCGCTTTGCTACCTGGAACCCAGCGCCACCAGATGGCGAAGGCTGGTTCATGCTCGCCATTGACGACACCGAGGGCGGCCCGGCCGTCTGGTGGGCTCGCCGCAGCCAGGATTCGCAATGACCCCGCGCCAGCTTCCGCGCCCGGTGCGCGTCTTTCACATCGTCGCCACGCCGAAAGAGGGCGGCGGCCTTCACACTTACGAGCGCGAGGTGCTGCACGCGCGCGGGATGCTGCTGGCGCTCGGCACCGACAGCACCGAAGGGCCGACCGAAGTAGTGCATGGCCTGTGCGCCGTGGTCGAGCTGCCCGACGGCAGCGTGATCGTGCCGCACGCTACTATGGTGCAGTTCCTCGACGTGGGCCAGTGGCGACCCGTCACCAAGGCAGGACAGGTATGGCCGGGCGACAAGCTCCGCTTCACCATCGGCGACAAGCCGTACTCCCAGCGCGCCAAGACGATCCTGAATTCCGGCACGGACACCGAGGAAGTCATTTACGACCGGGGCCGCAATTTCTACTTCATCACACGCTGCGTTCTGGACGGGATCAGCAACCACAAGAACGTCGAGTTCTTCGACACGCGAGGCGAATAATGTGCAGATCGGATGAGCAAGGCAAGGCTGTCCTGTGCGAGACAGCGAAGAAGCCGCGTAAGCGCGCGGTCATCACCAATGTGCGAACGGTGGACGCGAACCACCAAGTTGTTTCTGTCGAGGGCGGCGGCAGTCTGCATCGCCGCGAGCCGTGCGGCGGGTGCCCCTGGCGCGTAGATCAGACCGGCGCATTTCCTGCTGGTGCTTTCGTCGCGTCGGCGCGCACCGCCTACGATGGGTCCGAGCACGAATTTGCCTGCCACGAATCCGGCCAAGAGAAGCCCGCGACGTGCGCCGGGTTCCTGATGCGAGGCGCAGATCACAACTGGGCGAGCCGGGCGTTTTACATCAAGGGCGAACGGGACTTCGACTCGATCACCGACGGCGGGCATGAGCTGCACGACAGTTACCGTGCGATGGCCGAGGCGAACGGCGTAGACCCGGACCACCCAGCGCTCGCGCGTTGCCGGTAACTTGCGGAAAACTTACATTTTACTGACAAAAATTGACGGATAACTGACACATGAGTAACGCATCACTCCAGGCCGACAAGAGCCTGTCCGAGTACGAACGCAAGGCGTTGGAGCTGCTGCGCGACAACGGCCCTTACCCCTACCTGTCCGGCCTGGGCTATGCCTTGTTCGCGGGAGAGAAAGAGGGGCGCAAGCGCCACCCATCGCCGCAGGGCATCGCCCTTGCCGCTGGCCGGTTCACCCGCGCGCTGGAAAAGCGCGAGCTGGCCGCGCAAGATTTGGACGGCCGCTACATCACACGCAAGGGCCGCGAGCTGCTGGCCGAGCTGGAAGCGGCGGAGGCACAGAAATGATGACGCTCGCCGAATACCTGCTCAAGTACCGCACGCCCGTCGAGCTGGCGCGCGAGCTGGCCGCCAGCGCCAAGGAAAACGCGACGCTCAAGAACCGCGTCCACGCCCTCGAACATGAGTTGTTCTGGATGCACGCGGCCGAGCGCGAGACGAACCCTGTTGTTTTCACTGGAAGGGTGGGCTGATGGCGGCCGCGCAGAGTATCGCCGCGCGTATCAGGCAGCGCCGCCAGCAGCTCGCCGTCCACTCCTACCTGTACTACCAGCTCGATAACCCGATTGTCAGCGACGCCACTTGGCAGCGCTGGGCCGACGAGCTGGTGACACTACAGCAGCAGCACCCGGAGCGCGTGCCGTTCTACGACCGGGAGTTTTTCGACTGGGACGGCTCGACCGGGATGCACCTGCCGAAAGACCCATGGATTGCCGGGATGGCCGCTACGGTGCTTCGACTGCATGAGCGCTACCAATCCGGCGCGAAGCCCGAGAAATCGCCGCCTGCGGCCGCTCCGCAAGCCCCAGCGGCATCACCGCCGCAAATGTCCCTGTTCTAACGAAAAAGCCCCGAACGCATCGGGGCTTTTTACTTTTCGGGCTCTCTCTACTTTCGCATGGTCAGGCCCACAATCGCGGCTTCTCGCGCGGCTGGGTGGGGATCGGATTGCTCGAACCTGCGACCACCGGGCCGACGGGCACCGGCACCACGGCCATGCTCGCGACGACCGCCACCAGGGCGACGGCGGGCACTTCCGCGACCAGGGCAGGCATTACCGGGGCGGCCTGGGCGGCGGGGGCTTTCCAGCTCGCGGCAGGCCGGTATTCGGTGGCGCTGGCGGCCACGCTGGCGCTCAGGGCGGCGCAGGCCAGCGCGGCGGCGAGGAACATCGTTCGGCTACGGTGACGGACCATAAACACTCCTTTTCGGTTGAGGTAGGACTACGAGAACAGCGACGCCATGGCGTCAACGAATGCGGGCACGGCCATGCGCAGCAGCTCGACGGACAGCCAGCCGGACAGGCACACCAGGATCACGAAATACCACCAGCCATTCGTTTCACGCTGGCGGCGCTCGACTTCATCCATAGGCATGCACACGTCCTGCGCTCGGGTGGGACGCGCCGCACGGCCATTGCGCCATTCGCGCACGGCAGCGGCCGCAATATCGGCCAGGGTGAAAGCGAGCATGGCCGCCGTCGCGCCGGAAGCGAACGAGGTCCAGCCTTTGAACGAGCACAGCGCCATGATGGCGAGGTACATAAGGGTGAATGCGATGGCGTGGACGATGCGGTAAGTCATGTTGTCGATTCTTTCTTAATCGAGGGATGAGGCGTTGTCACGGCACTCGGCGCGGCGCTTGCGCCAGCACGCGAACATATCCAGTGCCAGGGATGCGCCCCACAGGGACCATACGCCGGTAAACATGCCTGCTGCGAACTGCGGAAGGGCGAGGGCTTCCATACGGAGGATGCCGCCCATGCCCGCGAGTAGTGCCGCGAATACCAGGGAGAAAACGAGGACATTGCTAAACGTCGGGCGATGCTGCAACATTGTGAATTCTTTCGATGTGTGATTTAACATAAGATAGATTATGCACCTAACCCGTTGATTTTAAAGGGAAATCGACAATAGAAAAAATATTGTCGAGTTCTCCATAACCATGAAGGGTGCGCAAATCCGCCTTCCTACCGTGCGATGTTCTGCACGGCTTTGCGCTCGGTGCCCACGGAGTTCCGCCGTTGGTGAAGCCACTGTAAAAGGTGCCGCCTGGACGCCCTGGCCGAGTTTTCCTAGCTGTCGAAAAATATAGGCACAAAGATATATTTATAGGTTGACGAATATATTTTTGAGCGCATACAATCGAATCACTATAACCCAGCACGGAGCCCTGCCGCATGAGCATCACCGCCCTGATCCTGACCAAAACTGTCGCTGACCGTAACGAGCTGGCCGCCAAGCACGGCCCGGCCGCCATCATCAATTCGCTGTTCTTCACGGCGGCGCGCTTGATCGCAGGTGACTATGAAAACTAATATCGCTGCCATGATCGCCGCCGCCCTCACTGCCGCCACCGACCTGAACGGGACCGCCATCGCCAACCAGGCCGTGGCCGAGGCCAACGCAAAGGGCTCTGTCATCATCTTCCTGACCAAGAGCGCATATCAAGACCTGTGCTACCGCGCGAACCTGCCCGAGCTGGCGCGCTACAAGGGCAAAACCATCTGGATCACCAGCGACGAACCCGCCGCGTAACCAACCGCCCGGCGCGCGCCGGGCACACCTGGAGAACCGCATGAAACAAGACTCGGGCACCACGGACCCTCAAGACCACGCCATCGAGCGCGCCGACCTGATCCTTACCTCTGTCGGCCTCCCCGCCTACGGCGACGTGAGCGGCACGCTGGCGCGCATCATCAGCCTTATCGAACGCCCAACCGACGAGCTGGGCCGCCATGTTGCACTGACCGATACCATCGCCGAAGCGAAGGCTCTTTACGCGAAGGCACCTATTACCACCACCCCGCAATAACCACTACAAGGAACCAATGAGCACAACCACCCCATCGAACCTGAAAATCAGCAAGAAGATGGCCGAGCTGCTGCGCGTCGAAATACCGGGCGGCGAAACCATGAAGCGGATCGACGCCGAACAGGCGGCTGGGCGCGCCGACAAGACCGGGGCCGTAATGGTCGAGGTCGAGCACGATAACGCGGTCCTCATGGCCGGTATCGCCCTCGGGCGCATGGGCAAGCTCGACGCCGAACTGGCGCAGGCCGCCCCGGAGAACAAGCACAAGCTGCTCGGCGAGCACAGCGCATGGCGCGCGCTGTCCCGTCAGCTGCCGGACGCGAGAAAAATCCTCCAGGACAGCGCCAAGAAATAAGCCAGCGCCCCGCTACCAGCCCGCCATGCGCGGGCTTTTTTTCACCTATTGACGAATCACTTTATGAGCGCATATAATTCGTATCAATGCAGCGCACTGTGCGCGGCAACGGAGAACGCCATGAATGCACGACAACGCCGAACCAAGAGCCGCGAAGGCTGGGGCAAAGTCCAGCCGGAAAGGCTGGCAGCCTTGAAGCGACTCCGCGCACGCATGCGACAAGTGCGCCTCGACATGCAAACCAAAAACGACCGCTTGCGGACACGCGCTGCAAGGCTGCTCAAAACCTAGCTTGCTTTATTTCGGACACCCTGTATTATTCGGATACCCATTTCGGACACAAAATGACCACTACCGTAGAAATCATCCAGAAAATCGCCGCGTCGATCCACAAGAACAATTCCGTCCGGCTGGCCGAACAGCGAATCGGCGAGGTGCAAGCCCTGCTCGACCGCGTGCTGCCGGAATACTCGGCCGTGCTGGGCCTCACCCCGGACGAGGTGCTGGCCGCCATCGAAGCCAAGCGCAACGTGACCGCGCCGAACTACTACCAGGACGCCAATTTCCCGCGCCTGGATGACGTAACGGTGCTGGAATCGCTCGAAGCGTTCGCAGCCGCCTACCCTTCCGGCAAGTACGTTTGCCCGGCCTGCGGCGGCCACTCGACCAACTACAGCGCGTGCAACACCGGCATCGAGCGTGACGGCAAGGTATGCAACTGGAAGGCATACGGACTGTTCGGCACCATGGGCAAGGGTATGCGCGTCATCGTTAAACCGACCTTCCTCGAACACCCGCGCGTGCATGAAATCTTCATTCCCGTTGAAGCCATCACCCCTACTGGAGAAAAAGCATGAGCAACCAGACCGCAACGGCAGTGAATGCCATCAAATACAGCGCAGAACAGGCGGCGCGCGCCATGCTGGACCGCATGGGCGTGCCGAACGCGCAGAACTACAGTTCCGGGGAGCTGGTCGAGCTGGCGAAACTGATCGCCGCCGCCTCGAAGCCCGCCCCGGCGAGCGCCGTGCAAAACCTGCTGCACTGGGCGCTGGGCGAGCTGCTGGGCGCGCTGCCCGAGCGCCGCGACTGGCTCAACCCGGACGCGGAAAAGGTGCTGCGCGCCGTCCGTGACGCCCGACCAGCGCCAGCGAACGCGACCGGCGAAACCGACCGGGAAATGGCGCTGCGCTTCAAGCGCGAAGCGGACGCCCTCTGGCACCGCGTCCACCCGGCCGAACAGAACGCCGCGCGCTACATCGCATGGCGCGACGCCATGCTGATCTCGGATCAGAAATTCCTCGACGCGATGGCCGTGGCGCTGCCCGCCGACGTGGGCCAGTCTCGCGAGCCGACCGCCGAGGAATGGGATGCTGCCATAGACAAGGCGGCCGGGCTGCCAGTCACCGAAGCAAGCGAACAGAAGGACCGCAAGGCCATTCTGTTGAAGGCCGCATACGATCTACTGCAACAGCAGGCCAAAGCCGGGTATGCGCTGAACCTGCTCTACGAAGAAGCCCACTATGACGGCACTGATTGCGATGGCCGCTGCCTCCTGAGCGACATTGCGGACGAGCTGGGCCTGGACGACGACGGGAGCGCGGCATGAACTGCACCTGCATCGCCGACACCGAAAAACGCCTTGCCGTGTTCGTGCGTGACCGCGCTGGAGAAGGTGCCAAGGTGGAATGCACCGCCACCGCCATCCAGTTGACGCCCGAGCTGGGCCTGCGCATGGCGGTAAATATCCCCTTCCGCGTCACCAGCCCGGCCAAGGGCTTCACCAAGGGCAAGATGACGACCATTTCGGCCAGCTATTGCCCATTCTGCGGCCGCAGCACCAAACACTACGCCGTCGGCCAGGATGAAGGGCTTGACGCTGCTTTCGGATTCACCACCACCGGAGAACCCACATGAAAACTGCACGCACCGCACCCTGGCCGGACTACGCCGGGACCACGATCCACGAAGGCGACACCATGACCACGGCATCGGGCCAGCGCGGCACGGTGGAGTACGAGACGCACCGCGACGATGAGCAACTGCGCTGGCGCATTCGCTTCGGCGACCACACCATGGCGCTGTACTTCCAGATCACCGGGAAAGAGCGCGCCGTTGTCGAGAAAGCGGCCGACGCATGAGCACCACCCCTACCCCTGCTAGTGGCGGCGCGCTCGAATGGCCGAACACCACCGGCCCCGAGTTCGACACCCACGACGGGCTGGGCGCTCCATGGGAGCACGCCGCCCAGCCTGACGAAACTTACTTTTGACCGGAATGCCCATGACCACCCTCACGAACGACCAGATCACCGCAGGCGCAGCCGTACTGTGCGACCACGGCCAGCCTATCGGGCGCAATGCAGCTATCGAAGTGGCAGATGCGATGCAGGGCGTGAAGCCTACCATCCCTGCTGCTGACGTGCTCACGATCCCGACTGCGATTATGAACCTGCCTCCCGTCTATCAGGCAGAACCGGGCGATGACTATGCAACCGGCTACGCTACCGGCCACCGCGACGCGCGCCACGCTGCCGCCGATCTGGTCCTGGCACGCGCCGACGAATTGAAGGCTCTCGCCACCCCATCCCCGCAGGTAGCGGATATTGCAGATGTGGCGAAGTTCAAACAGGCATTCCACGAAGCATCCCGAGTCGGCGCTGGGTACGATGAAGCGGTCGCAGTCGGCCTCGCCGCATCCCGCCGTGCTGCTGGTGGCGATGTGTTCAACGAATGCACGTCAAGCGACGTTGTGCTCAACAAATCTGGAAATGTGAACATCAACGCCACCCCTGCACCTGCCAGCGCAGGGCATCCGAAGTGCCACAAGTGCCACGGCAACAGCATCACGCACGCCAGCTTCTGCCCGCTGTTCGACAGCGCGAAGGAGCAGAACGCCATGCAAGTCTACCGTGCAGGGCAAGCCGCCCCGGCCCTGCCAGAGAACGTGCGTGAGTTCGTGCAAGCCGTAGCCGACCACTACACCGGCACGGACAATCAAGAGCGCTTGTTTTGCTACGGCTGCGACGCCGATCTGGACGACCACGAAGACCACAAGCCCGATTGCATCGTATTGCGCGCAAAAGCGCTGATCGCCGCCCAGCCTGCCGAGGGAAGCGCCAACCAGCCCGAGCATGTGGCCGAACTGACGATTAGCAGCACCGGCTTGAGCCTGTTGACGCGCTCGTACACTGAGACGGACAAGGCGCTGGGCGAAGGCAGCTACAAGCTGTATCTCGGGCCTGCCGAGGTCAGGATGAGCCCGGTCAACGTGACCAAGGCGATCAAGGGATGAGCGCCCTGCAACAGTTCGCCAACAAGCGCGTCCGTCGGCAAACCGCCGTCGGCAGCGCGGCATTCGTCATCACGCGCACCGATGGCATGGGGATTCCTCGCATTACGCCAGTGATGGCTCTTTCGTGGATGAACCTGCTGGCCGTGCCAGCGGGCACGGAGCGCAAAATTTACACGCTCGATCAAGCCGTCGCGGCCTTCCGCTATCTCGGCAAGAAAGGGCTAATTCGTAAAGTCGAAGCCTGGGATAGCGCTTGGCTGGACATATGGGAGATTGTTGAAAAATGAGCCGAGTATTTGCCTACTGCCGCGTATCGACCGGCGACCAGACCACCGACAACCAGATCGGCGAAATCAAGGCCGCAGGCTTCGCCCTGGACGAGCGCCGCATCATCACCGAGACTATCAGCGGGTCCAGCGCCGCGAACGAGCGCCCCGGCTTCGTCAAGCTGCTCGACCGCCTGGAGCGCGATGACGTGCTTGTGGTGACTAAGCTGGACCGCCTGGGCCGCAACGCGATGGACTTGCGCGCCACCGTCGAGCGCCTGGAAGCATCCGGCGTGCGCGTGTCCTGCCTCGCCTTGGGCAACATAGACCTGACCAGCGCCGCAGGCAAGATGACCATGGGCGTTATCGCGGCCGTGGCCGAGTTCGAGCGGGACTTACTCATCGAGCGCACCAATGCTGGCCTTGCCCGCGCGAAGAAAGAGGGAAAGAAGTTCGGCCGCCCGCCAGCGCTGGGCGACAACGACAAGCAGCTTGTCCACGGCCTGCTGGATGCGGGCGTGGGAATCTCCGAAATCGCGCGCGATATGCGCGTGTCCCGGCAAACCATCCTGCGCATCAAGGGCGCGCGCCCCTCGCCGGTCCCTGTTTAACCTCACCTCATCACCATGACCACGACACCACCACCCACCGAACCAGTCCTGACGCCGCGCGAATTCGTTTACTGCGGCCGCCGCCACCTTATCAACGGAAAGCTCGCCTTTTCCGTGCGCGCCATTGCCGACGACGGCACGCTGATGGACGAGCGCCTGTTCATGTTCGACCGCAAGGCGCACCGCAGCGTCGGCGGCGTCTATTCCGGCGCGAGTTTCAGCGAAACGCAGGCGGCCGGGCTCTCCGCGAACCTCAAGTTCGTGCGCCGCTGGCCGGACGGTGGCGACCAGATTGCATGGGAAGCGCTCGACGGCGCAGCCGAGGTGGCCGACCGGGCGCGCAAGATGGAAGCGGACGACAAGAAAAACAGCGAAATCGAGGGCTCCATGGTGCCGCTGCGCGCCCAGTTCGAGCGGTTCCGACACATGCGCGACCGTGGCGGCATGGAAGCGCTGCGCGCGGCAGTGCTGGCGGCCCTGGAAGCGCCGCTTCGCCCCGATGAGCGCGAACAGTACGAGCTGGACAAGCTGCGCGCCAAGTCACGGCGTCGCTGACCAGCAGCACCAGCCCGGCACCGACCGGGCTTTTTGTTGCCTGCTGCATATTCCGCTTGACCCGCCACATTTTGAGCGCATACAATCCGAATCACTAGCTGCGCATCGGGCGCGGCGCGAACACAAGGACGATGATGACCACATCCAAGATCGACCCGGCGCAACTGGCCGACCTGAAACGCCAGAGCGACGAATACAACGAGCGCCTGCGCGCGAAAGGCGTCACGCTGCTGCCCTACGTAGTGCCGTGCTGCGGCGCTACCCTGGAAAGCCGCGACAACACCAGCGGCGGGCGCTGGACGACGATGGCGCAGTGCCCCGAGTGCGGCGGCATGTACATGAAGATCACTACGGCCGGGAAGGTCGAGGCGTTGGTGCCGGAAAGCGATCCAGCGTGAGCCTGCACGCACTCCAATGGGCGCTGCGCACCGAAGCGCCAAGCGCGGCATCCAAGCTGGTGCTGATCGTCCTGGCCGACCTCGCCGACGAGCGCGGCGAGTGCTGGCCGACGGTCCCGGCGCTGCTCAAGACTACCCAGTTGAGCGAAGACGCCGTGCGCGACCACATCAACAAGCTGCGCGATTCCGGCCTCATCACCGACCGCCCCGGCACCATCAACCGCAACAAGCGCATCTTCACCCTGGCGCTGGCGCGAGGTGCCCACCATGGCTAAGAAACTGACCAAGGCCGAATCCGCATGGCTGGACGAGCTGGAAGCCGTGATTAGCCGCTGCCCGTCGCCGCGCATGAACGCCTACACCGTCGGCGACAACGATCTGACGTTCTACGACAAGCCGGTAGCCGACGCCTGGGAAGCGAAGAACCCGCGCCTGCAACTGGACGCCGGGGAGCTGCACCAGCGCGCCGGGTCTGTCCTGCGCGTCGTCCGAACCAATTTCAACATCGACAGTTGCGCGGGCTGACCGCCACCAAAGAAAAACCAACATGACCGACCTCCGAACCCATACCCTGCTCGCAATTCAGGCCGCCATCACCGCCGAAGAACGCGAAGCCTTCATGCGCAATGTGCCGCACCCGCCCGGCGCGCACGTCGCCGCCGTTCTCGAAAACATGGAGAGCAACCCGGCACGCGACATAATCGCCCCGATGGCACGGCTGCACGACAAAGACGTGCCCGAGGCGTTTTTGCTGGGGCTGGTCGTGAAACTGTGCCTCGGCATCCACGGCCGGGCCGAGCTGGTGACGTGGGGCGTCGTGCGCGCCATGATCGAGCGCGTGCGGCCGCTGCTGGGCATGAACCGCTTTGAGCTGGCCGCCGAATGGAGCAAGCGCGACCCCCAGGCGACGACGCGCACCGACGAGGCCGAGCGAGCCCTAGCCGCTCGCCTCGAAGCGCGCGACGCCCTGGAAGCGAAACGCGGCAAGCTGGCGACGCTCGCGCCGCTGGGCTTCACCGATGCGAACGACAAGGACGCCCCGTACAACCTGCATCACCCGCTGATCGGGCACTATGACTGCCGCGAGGTCGATCTATCGAACGTGATGCACCTTGCCTACGATGCAGGCAGGGCATGAGGGCCGGATGCAACTGACAACCGCCCTGCGCTACGCCCATGAGGTTGCGCGCCGGGTCAACGCCGTGAATGGGCTGCTGGCTACACCCCTTTGCGGCCGCGAAGCCGTCCGCATCAAACGCATTTGGGTATTCGGCTCGACTGTGAAGGGCAGTCAAGCGCCTAACGACCTCGACCTGTTGATTGATCTTGCCGAAGTAGGCCGCCTCTACAGCTACAAGCACACGCGGGTGGACAAGGCGTATTTTCGCAGGCACGGAACACGTACTGCGCCGCGCGCTCGGGATGCCGCGCTGATCTGGCTTACCAAGGGAATGCGAATGGTCAGCCGCCATTGCCTTGACGATGAGTGCGCCGACATTGACACGAAGGTTTTGATCTACCCACGCAACGACCTGGGCAAGCGATAACCGGCCCGCCAACCTCACCAGCCCGCGCCCAGCGGGCTTTTTTACGCTCTCCCGATACTTTCCTCACCCAGCGGGCCGAACGCCTCAAAACGCTTCTAATCGCCTCAAAAGCAAAAAGCCCGACTATCTCGCGATAATCAGGCTTCGTACCGGCCGCACCCGGCGACCTCATGGGCTACTCCCAGGCGAATCATACCGCCCGGCGACCCCTTGCCGCAGCACGGCGCAGCTCGCGGCCGGTGCGCTGGCGTGCCGGGCCTTGCGGCTGGCCGGTTAGCACGCGCGGCGCTGGCGGCGGCACTGGTATGCGCTGCGGCTGGCGCACGTCGTAGCCGGACAGATCGACCCCGGCCCGCTCGAAGTAGGCAATGTCCCACTGGTTCATCATCAGCACCGGCTTGCGGCGCGCGCCCTCGATCACCTGGGCGGCGGCGCTGCCCTCTTTCACGTCCTGCATGGTCTTTCTCCTGTTTTTCTGTCCGCAATCATTGTACGGAAACATTGCCCTGTCCGAAAGCTGTTAGGCTTGGTTTCGGTCGGGGCTTCGGCGGGGTGTACGGATGCGTTCGATTCCGGTCACATCAGCGGAAAGTGCGGATTCATCGCCAGCGCCAGGAACAGCGCCAGCATGTTGACCCATCGCGGCGTCATGGCTTGCCCGCCTTGCTGCGGCGCTCACGCTGGCGCTGGCCGCAGCGGTAAGCGACGCGACGCGGCCAGCGCTTGCCCAGGTAGACGGGGAATGCCGGGTACGGGATCGGCGGGGCCGTCGTCGCCTCGACCAGTTGCCGGATGAACAGCGACGCATCGAGCGGGGCCGGTTCCGTGCGCTCGGCGGCCAGCACCGTGACGCCGCCACGATACTCGGCCAGGAGCGCCAGGATTTCCGGGCACAGGTCCGAGCCTGCGCCGATGATGAGAACGTCCCTCATGCCGCCTCCCGCTGGGCCTTTAACTTCGCGTGGCGACGGCGGGCGTTTGCCTTCATACGCTCTCGCATGGCCGGGTCGTTGGCGTATCGCTCCTTCTTCGTCGCCAGAATGGCTTCGCGGTGGCCGACGTAGTGGATGGCAACCGACTTGCGCGTGCTCTCACGCACCGCCAACAGATTTGCTTCCCGGCGCGCCTTTGCCTGGGCTCGCAAGCGCTCGCGGTTCGCAATGTAGTAGGCGCGCCGGTATTCGCGCCGCTGCTCTGGTGTCTGCGCCATGCTATGCCACCTTCTTGACGGCCGCCAGGAACGCGCCAGAATCCGCGCGCCGGTACTCCCACAGGTGCGCGTGCGCCGGGTGCCGGATCACGAACACGCGCGCAAGGTCCGGGGCCATGTTTCCGTTGACCTTGAACGAGCACTGCCCGCCCTCGCGCAGCCGCGTGTAGTGGCGAATTTCCTCCACGATGGTGCGGGCCGAGAAGTGCTCCCAGCCCGCCTCGATCAGCTCAAGGGTCTGCTTCTCGAATTGCCGGTAAATCGTGTCGTTCGACGCCAGCCAGGGCAGGAAGTCGGATCGGAAGTAAGGCGCGAACGGGATCAGGTCGGCCGGGATGGTGTTGTCGGTCATGCTGCTTTGTCCATAGGTGTACCGTCGGGGTTGAGGCCCATCGTCGCCATGAGGCGTGCGCGGGCGTGTGCTTTGGCGTCGCCGCCGTCGTCGTTTGCTGCCTCGCCTGCTTGGTTGTAGTAGGCGTCCTCAAGGAACGTGAACGAACAGCTATCCCAAATATCCGGCGACGGGATGCCGTCTTTCTTCATATCCTCTTTCTTGGCGATGTAGCGGCGGGCTTTCTCGTCGTAGTGATAGGGGATGCGGGAAGCCTCGCGCACCAGCTGCTTGACGAATGCCGGATCAATGTCCGGGTCGATGCCGAACCGGCCCTCCTGCACCGCGCGGGCAATGCCGCACATGGCCTGGGCGCGCTGGTTCGTGTAGCGGTCCTTGTATTCTTTGCGAAAGTTGGGGATGCCCCATTGCACCTTGCGGAAGTTCTGAAAGTCGGCCTTTTCGAGCTGCTTGATGACGCCCAGGCCGATACCGCCCGCGTCCACCAGGGCCATCGAACCGTTGCGCTCGCCCGATTCCTTAATGATGACGCCGGGAAGGTCCGACACGTCCTGATCGTTCGAGCACACCGGCACCTTGACGAGCTGGGCGCGGCGCGCATTGTCGCCATACTCGCCTTCGCCGATGACGCGCAGCGCCAGCACCACGGATTTGTCGCGGTAGCCGCCGCCGCCCACGTCCACCGGCAGGAGCCAGCCGTAATCCTCGTCCGGGCGCACCGCGACCAGCCCCACGCACGCCTGCACCTCGCGAGCGGACAGCAGGTACTTGCTGGACATTTCGGCGAACTGGCCGAGCACCTTGATTGCGAATTCCTCTTTCGTGTACTGCTTCTTCTTCTCGGCGATGAATTCCTCGGACACGATGGGCGAGTCGGCCGAGCTGAATACCAGGTTGTTCCATGCGCCGCCCTCGGCGATGCACAGGGTATGGTGCGTGTCGTAGAAGAAGCCCGACGAGCGGGTAGGCTGCGACGCAATGCACATGCGGTTGCGCTTGTCGGTCAGCGCGCCCGTAATGACGCCGAAGTTGTCATCAGGGACGCCCGACGCCTCATCGACCAGGAACAGGAGCCAGTCGCGGTGGGCACCAGCCAGATTCTCAGGCGAGCCGCGCGGCGCGGTCTTGGCGACCACCCACCAATTCAGCTTGAAGCCCTTCACGTACACGCGCTGGGCGGCCACCTCGTAGTAGTCGTCAATCCAGCCGTGCGGGCCGTTCTTGATCTTGCCCTTCAGGTCGGCGAATTCCTTCCACACACCGTCCGAAACGGTGGTCAGCTTCGGCGCGGACAGGATCGTGTTGCTGTTCTTGTAGCAAAGGAGGTGCCACAGGGCGATGATGCCGTAGCCCGCCGTCTTGCCGGTGCCGTGGCCGGATGACACGGAAGTGCGCGAGCCGGGGTCTTGCACCGACTCGAACATTTCCCATTGCTGGTGCGTCGGGACGATGCGGCACACCTCGATTGCGAACCTGGGGAGGTCGAACGCATAGCGCTTGACGAACTCATGCCAGCGCGGGTCGTCCACCAGAAAGCGCTTACTTGCCGCCATTGCCTGCCTCTCGCACCTCGACGGTCTGCGCACCGGCCGCGCGGCGCTTGCGCTCGATGACGGCAAGGCGACCGGCCTCCATCTGCGCAGCAGCGGCCGCGTAGAAGTCGTCCAGTTCCTCGACCTTCGCCATCGTGTGCGTGACTTCGCCGACGGTTTCCACCTTGTCCTGCCATCCGGCCAGATTTTTGACTGCCAGGGTGGCAAAGCGGGCCTCATATACACCAGCCATGCCGCCCTCGATCAGCAGACTTTCCTGGGAGTCCCGCGCGCGTGCGTATGCGTAAGAAAATTCCGGGCGCAACAGGGCTCCATCCTTGTCCGTCGCGGTTGCCCAATCGTGCAGGGTCTGCCGGGTAACGCCGATCTTGGAAGCGAAGCGCGTCAGGGTCGGGAACGTGTTGTGGACGATCTTCTGTTCGGTTCGGGTCGTGCCGTCCTTGTCCACCACGTCCACGTCAACGACCTTCGTTACCTCTATGTCGAAGTAGGCAATCAGCTCGGCCACGAACTCAGGGCGGTACTCACTGGGGCGGCCAACGGGACGGCGGCCAAACATCAGCTCCCGGTCACGCTGCGACAGTGCCGGGACTCCTGCAGGGGCTTCTGACTCTGGTTGCGACGGTGCTTTCTCCGAAACTTTCGGCGTAACTTTCGCAGGGGTCGAAACTTTCGGGGCCGGTGCTGGTTTCGGGTCGGCCGGGAACGCTCCCCCACCCTTCACCCAGCCATCCTTTTCGGCTTTCTTGCTCACTGCGACGCGGCTGCACCCAAACTCGTCGGCGACGGTCTGGAAGGTTACGGATGCGTCGGTGCTTTCCCAGCGCTTACGGGCGGCGGTCCACTGGTCAGGGGTCAGGCGCGCCATTACAGCTCCCCTCCGTACACCATGAAGCCGAACGCGAGCGAGGCCGCCACCATGGCGAGCAGCTTGAGCGTGCGCCGCCAGCTGCCCGGCTCTCCAAGCAGCCCCATCCAGCACAGCATCATCGCGCTGAAGGCGGCAACGGCCGCGCAGGCGATACACACCAGGGCATACAGAGTCGGCATCATTCGAGCCCCAGCGACAGTTGGGCGTCCGGGACGTAGGAAGACAACGGGCCTTCCCTCCCCTTGGCGATGGCGAGGCAGTGCTGTTCGTTCAGCGCGCGGCGGTTGATGGCCTCCTGGATCGGGATGGCGGTAGCCTCCAGGCGCTCTACAGCGGTCAGCAGCGTGTTTGCCCCGCGCCAGTCCTCATCAAACTCGGGCGTCAGCTCGCGGAAGCGTGCAAGCGCGTGCGAAACGGCCTGGGCAGCACCAGCGATGGCCTGCAAGTCCACCCGCGCCGCCTCCCGCTCCTTCCCGTACTGGACAAAGGCAGTCGTCATCGCAAGCGCCTGGGCCTGGAGCATCCCCTCGAAACCGCGCAGCATCGCGAAACTTTCGGCGGCCACCGCGTCGCGCTCTGGATGCGGGGACAGGCCCAGCAGGTAGTCCACCGACACGCTGTATGCCTTGCTCATCGCCAACAGAAACTGCCAGTCGCTCGGCACCTTGCGCTCGCCGCTCTCGATCTGGCTCAGCTGCGTGCTGTTCTTGTAGCCCAGGCGGGTGGCGGCCTCCACGGCGGTCAGGCCATTCATCACGCGCGCGGACACGATGCGCTCGCGCACGCGGTCAGTTTCGAGCGGCACGTCCTTGTTGCGGACGAATCGCTTGCTCATGGGCTTGTCCATGCCCTCTTGCTCGATGATGATTGCTTCGGTCATACGAATCCCAGGATTTGATTAACTACATTGTCCAAAACCGCCCGATTTTGGTAACGGGCTAAAACCCCGCGCAACAGCACGTTCGCCACGGCGCTGTAGACGCGCTCGAACTCGTCTTGCGTCATGCGTGCAAAGCTGATCGACTTGGCGCGCACACGGAAATCGCCGTTGATGCGGTAGGTGACGACGCGGAACCCGGCTGCGATGGTCAAGTCCTCGCGGAACTGCTCGAAGTCCACCTCGACCGGCAAGCCCTTGTAGGTCGCCTCGGGCGGGTGGAACGAATCGAAGCCCAGCCGCACCAGGGCCATGAACTTGCGGTGGAACTGCGGGTTGCGGGTTTCGGTGATCTGGCACTTGACCAGCGCGCCCAGCTTCAACCGGCGCAGCTTCTCGGCTTCGTGTTCGTCGGCCGGGGCCAGTGCGCCCTGGGCGAGCTTGATGAGGTTGATTTCCATGCTTACCCCCGCGCGAATGGGTAGAAGACGGCCAGCAGGCCCGAGCGGTGCGCGTGCTCGCCGCGCGGCCAGTCGTTCGCGCCCACCCTGCGCCGCACGTCGAATTCATCGGCGCGGGGCACCGGCACGTCAGCGAGAACGCCCAGCTTGTAGGTCGCGCGCACGTTGGCGGCGCTGTTGTGCTTCTGGTGCAGGGCCAGGCGGCCAATCGAGCACAGGTAGGCGATGTAGATGCCGGTCAAGCGGCGCTTGAGTTCCATCCCTTCCTCGATCTGCGCGGCCGTGGCCGTGCCCAGGCGGGCGACCAGCTCCACGATGCCGTCCAGGCGGTCGCGTGCCGGGTTGATATCCATGCGCAGCCCTTGATGGCTAGTCACTTGCTGGACTCCCGGATCAGGATGCCGTGGACGGTCATCATCAGGTGCTTCTTCATGCGGTACGGTGCGAGCGTGCGCGTGTGGGCGCTCTTGAAGTCCTCGACCACCTGCACGCCGTTCTCGATGTAGGTGAAGTCGGCCTTGTAGCGCAGGGCTGGCTTCTTCCGCTTGCCGCCCACGTCGCACGCGGGTGCCAGGACGAAGTAGACGCCGTGCTTGAGGTCGGCAATGAGCCCGGCCGCCTGCATCCGGCACAGTTCGACGTAGCGGCCCTGCTCCCCGGCGCTGTCCCAGGTCACGCCGTCCACCGTCACCTTGCGGCTGCGGTACTTGGCCTGCTTGGCGGGCGCGGGATCGGCGGCAGTGGCCGTGGCGCGCGCGGCGCGGGCCTGCGCCAGCGCCAGATCGGCCTCGGTCCAGTTCTTCGAGCTGCGGCGTTTCATCGGGCGCGGCGGTTAGACGGTCTGGAACTGGGATTTCAGGCCCATGTGCGCGCGCAGGTCGCTGATCGACCAGCCGGTGATGTCGTGCATGCGGATCAGCAGCGCCGACGTGATGCTCGCTTGGTGGCGGCGCAGCTTGCTGATGACAGCGGGCGGCAGCTCCAGCATCCGGGCCAGGGCGGCGTCGTTCTTGAGCGAGAAGCGTGCGTGCAGGGTGTCCAGCAGCTTTTCCGGCGTATAGGCCGGGTTGTCCAGGTGGTTCTCGGTCAGGGCGGTGATGACGACGACTTGCTGGCTTTTGGACGCTTTCGCACTCATTGCGGACTCTCTCAAATGAAAAATAGGGATGCCAATGTATTTCACATCGGCATCCCTATTACTGACAGCAATATATTTGAAAGTCAATATTTTGGAGTAACTTTATTTCCCAAAATAATTTCTAGCTGCTTCCGCTCAGCCTGGGGCAAGTGCCCACCATGCGCCACGCCCCAAAGTACCCGCTCCAGCTCTGCATTCCTCTTGCGTAGAGCGTCAGCAAGCCCGGTATTGAGGAACGCATCATATGCGCGCAGGGACGATTCCAGCGCCGCCGCGCGGGCGCGCAGCAGCCGGATCGTCGTGTTTTCTTCATCGGTTGCCATTATAGAAATGCCTATATTTAAGGGCGCACTAAGGCCGCTTTTGCTGCTGCAACGAAACTCCCGCGCTTGGCTGCATCGAATGCCACCCGGCGCTTGTACTCGGCCACCACGTCCTGCTTGAGCTGTTCCATCGCTGTCTGCCCGTCCTCTCGCTTTACTTTCGCGTACACGATTTCCCGCTGTGCTTTTGGCATTGCCGCCAGCGCGCGCAGCTCGCAACACGCCCTGCCTTTCTTCGTTCTACCTGCGAACGTCAGGCACCACTCACACGGCCCTGCCGGTGCAATTACGCTGCTGTCGGCCATGCTGCATATCCCACGGCGCGCAGAAACTGGTACAGCTCGCGCGCCTGCTCGGGCGTCAGGTCACACTGCGGCTGGCCGGGCACGCGGATTTCCAGCGAGCCGTCGGACATTACGCCCGCCAGGAATCGCTCGGCGGCCGCATCGTTCGCTGGGGCCGGTGGCGCGATCTGGCTGATCTGCCCGGCATTGAACCCCAGCATTGCGCCACCGCCGCCAATTTCTATATTGCCCACCCACAAACGGGCGGTTTCGGACTGACTTACGCCCATCGACTTGAACACAAATTCTTCCGGTCCCGTCCGATAATCCCCGTTTACGTACAGGCCATTACGGGTAATGTCTGGCGCGCCGCTGGCGACACGCGGCAGGTACGAAGTCTTGATGTTCGGCAGGCCGCCAGTCGGCAGCTCACCCTTGCGTGCGGCGGCCTTGGCGCGGGCGGCCTCGGGCGTCCATTTCGGGGTGGCGGTCGGAAGGTCGAGGAACCGGGGCACTTCCAGCGTGGGCGCTTCTGCCACCTGGGCGGCGGGCTGCTCGGCAGGGGTGTCGAGGGCAGGCTCGACGGGGGCAGCGGCAACCGGGGCCAGCGCCAGCTCCGATTGCAGGGCCGCGACCGTCTTGCAGTCGTCGCAATCGCAGTTGCCCGCGATCCCGGCGAGGCACGCGCCAGCAACGTCGGGCTCCTGGGCAGGCAGCTCGGCGGCCACCTGGGCGACCGGGGCGGCGGCAACTTCGACCAGCTCGCAGTCATCGCACAGCACGGCGCGCTCGGCGGCGCTGCGCGGATCGTCGGCGTGCGGGCCGCAGTTCATCGTGCAGCGTTTCGAGCCCGGCACATAGGCGGCCAGGGCAGCAGGATCGGCGCGCGGGAACACTGGCCCGGCTGGCTTCGGCTCCTGGGCCGTGACGAGCGCGACATAGCCCGGCTCATTCGGTCCCAGCGTCCACATGGTTCCGCTGCGCACCACGCGGCCCCTGGTCATCGCTTGCTTGAGGTAGCTGGTCGGATGGTGGCCGGACGGCAGGCCCATGGCCGACGCCAGATCGACCGTAAATACCGGCTTGCCCTCGGCGGCGCGCAGGCAGGCCAGCGCCAGTTCTACGCGCGTCATCGTTTTGGCGCGGCCAGCGGTGAATACGGCCGGGATGGCGGCGGCCGAGGGCACGCCTTCCTTGCGCGTCACCGACACGTCGATTTCCAGCGGTTCGTCGGAATGCTCCGGCGTGACGTGCGCGGGCGACAGCGCCAGGGTCAGCGGGTCGGCAGCAGGTGGCGGCGGCGGTGGCGCTGGGCGCGACGACAGCGGGCGCTCGCGCTCGATCACTGGCCGCTCAGTCGGCGGCAGCGCGCGCAGCACGCGGGCAGGGAATGGGTCGGCGGCCAGCTCGCTTACGACGGCGGCCGCTGGCGCTGCACTGGCGTACCGGAACGACAGAACCGGGCGGCCGTTCGGCGCGACGATGGATTCTTCCACGATCACGCCTCGGGCGATTTCGTCCGCGATCAGCGGGCGCACCGCATCGGGCTCCATATCGAGCCGGTCGGCAATCTCCACGGTGCGGACGTTCGGGCGGCTAAGGATCAGGCTAAGGACTTCGGTTTTCATGGCGGTACTCGGTCAGGTGGATTCGTCGTCGGTCGGGTCCGGCGTCACCAGCCGGGCCAGCACCTCGCGGGCATGGCTCAACAGGAGCGCCGATACCAGCTCGCCCGCCTCATGCCGGGCCAGCGTCGCGCGGGCCTTCGCAATAGACACTTCCCGGTCCGGCTTGCGACTGGCCAAGGCACGCATGGCGGCCAGGGCGTTGGCTTTCGCCTGTTCGCTGGTGATCGCCTTGCCCTGTTCGTCGCGCGCCGGGGCGGCGAGCTGCGGAACGTACTGTGGCACGTCCGGGCAGTCGCCCTTGAGCCGATTATCCAAGAGCTTTTTCCAGCGCGCAGCGGCCTGCCCGTAGCTCGCCTCCACCAGCTCGCCCTGCCCATAATCTACCGTCGCCCAGTACAGCGCCGGGATCGGCCAATGCGGCTGCTTGTCCGGGTCGTTCAGCAGGCGCTTGCGCAGCTCGCGCACCGCGTCGCGGAAAGCCTGCTCATAGTCCATCGGCGGCTTGCACAGGGCGACGAACTGGCCCTCACTCGGCGGCCACGTCGGGTATTCGGTGCGGCACCGTTCCACCCCCTCCAGCGCGAGCCTGGGCGTGATGCCCTCGGCAATCAGGGCGCTCGACCACGCCTTTTTCCAGTCCGCGATCACGGCGGGCGACGTGAAGTGCGAACTCCACTTGTGCATGTACATCGAGGCGAAGCGGCCATACAGCCGGTCGATGGCCGACAGCATCCGGGGCACCTCACGCACCCCGCCCATGCCGTCCGGCTCCATCACCATCACCTCACGCGGTGCGCTCCAGGAATTCGCCGTCGATGGTGTATGGGTCTGCTGCTGCATGGTTTGCGGCTGGTGCTGGGCTTGCATATGCTGCTCCTGAATTCACGTAAGCGTTAGGATCGAACTTGACTGGGCGGGTGGCGGCGGCAGGCGCGGCGGCCTCCTGCGGCACGGACCAGTCGGCACGGAAGTGGTTGCCCGGCCCGAAGAACGTCACCGGCTGCTTGATGTACTTCGGCAGGGTGCCGTCGGCAATCACGTAGGCGGCGTAAGCCTTGACGCCTGCGATGATTTCCAGCGGGTCAGCACCAGCATTCAATCGTGCATTCCATTGCTTCAAAGAATCGCTCTTACTCGCTCCCGGTCTTTTCGGGTACGCAGCCCAAGCTAGCTCGAACAGCTCGCCGGGAGTCAGGGGTGCAGAAGGTGTATCTGTGGTTACACCTGTGGTTATATCTGTTTCATTACTACATTTGGGGTTTTTCCCAAGTGGTTTTGGGGTTTTTCCCAACCCACTTGGGGTTTTTCCCAAATGGGGGTCTACCCCCTCTTTGCCCGCATTTGGGGTTTTTGCCAAATGGGGTAAAAACGCATCCTCATCGGCGAAGGCATACCACTTATCGCGCTTGCCCTTGTCCTTGTGATGGAAGCCGGTAACGAGCACGCCATGCTTCTTCTCCAGGCTGTCGAGAGCCCGTCGAATCTGGTCAGGGGTCAGGTACGAGAACACCGTCTGGAACGCCTTGACGCTGTTGTACGTCCAGGTGCGACCCTCATGCTGGTGCGTGCCGTTCGCCCTGTTCTTGACGATCCAGAACTGGAAGTGCGCGATGAAAATGGCCTCGGGAATACCGTAGGCAGCGGCGTGCTCGATGTTGAACGAATGAACCATGCTCATACGCCACCCCGCTCCAGGCGCGCGCGCCCAGCGTCCGTGATGTAGAAGCCCAGCTTGTGCTCCCACCAGGAATCAACATGCGCCACAAACCACGACAGCGGGTGCCCGGTAAAGAATTCACGCGAGTCGTTCAGGCGCGCGGTGCAGAGCACGTCATGCAACTCCATTTCAAACGCTTGGAAATTATGGCCCTCCCAAAAGCACACGACCTCGAACGGGGCCGGGCAGGCAGTTGCGGCCGACAGCTCAGCGGCTCGACGTGCCGGACTGCGCTCGGTACAACCAATCTTGTAGATTCCAGGCATGGCTGGGTTCGCCAGCAGGTAGACGAAGCCGATCATCGCGCATTCTCCTGCCGTGAGGGAACACATGATGAAATAGAGGGAATTTCTAGCGAAAAATCGCTGTTTTCAGGCGCGTGCGCGCACTCCACACTGTTAATGTGTGGTACTATTTTCTTGCTCATTGACTGCCCAATCAGTTGATTCGAGTTGAAGCCGTTTCCTGTTCCAGCAGGCAACGGCTTTTGTTTTTTCTGCTCCTGTTTTTCTACCACCTCAACCCGGCCGTTTTCCAGCAGCCGAATCAAGCCCTGCACTGCCAGCTCGATATGCGTGAGCCTCACGGCCACGTCAAACCTCGCCAGCATGGCCTCGCGCGTGAACCCTTCCGGGCGCGGCGCTTGGCCGTCGAGCACCTGATGACAGGGGTAGCAGCCATAGGCCGCATCCGTGTCCGGTGCCTTCATCCCACCGCCCGCGCCATTGCGATGGCACAGCACGGTAGTGTCAATTCTGTAATTGCAACATGGGAATCTTAACGTACATTCCTTGTTTTGGGCACTTTGCCTTATCGCAGTCATCTTCGGCCGCGTCGTCTTCATAGGACGCTTGCGCGGCTGGCGTGCTGCCTGGGGCTGCTCTGCCAATACAGAAATGCCAATAATTGCCTTAATCTTACCAGCACTTTCGAGTTTCACCCCGCTACGCTTGAGGCCGGTTCCCCGGCTCATCGTCGCGGTGCCCGGCTTCAAAGCGGTGCCGCGACTCATCATTGCCGTGCCGCGATTCATCGGCACGGTGCCCTGGCTCATGGGTTTTGTGTTGCGCATCGGCGTGGTGCCGCGCGCCATTTCAGTGCGCTTCAACGTCATTTTGCTGCTGCCGCCGCTCCAGTAGATGCGGCAGCGCGCGCCTTGATGCAGGTGTCGCACACGCCGTACAGGACCAGCTGCTTTGCCGTCACTTGCTTGCCGCATACGCAACGCTTGCGCGTGAGCGAGCACGTCAACGCCTGACTCTTTCGGCGGCCGTTCACTTGCGGGCTCCCAGCTTGCGCTCTTTGAACGAGAAGCCAGCCGGGTAGCGGCGCGCCAGCCATACCTGCCCTTTGCCGGTCAGAGCAACGCCCAGGACACAGCCGCCCAGCTCGCCGATGGCGAAGTAGCGGCGGCGCACGTAGTCCTGATACGGGATGCCCGTCTCCTGCAAAATGCCGTCGCGCTTCATGCGCTCCAGCAGCTCTGCTTCCGAGTGGTCCAGGACGTGTGCGAATTGCGAAAGGGTGATGTTGCTCATGCTGCTTTGGCTTCCCGGTAGACTTGGTTTTGTTCGAGACGGCGCGCGACTTCGGCATATGCAGAGAGCACGTCGGCTTGTTTGGTGTGTTCGAGCTGGGCCGCGTGAACGTCCAACCCTTCGTTGATGGCGTCGCAGGCCGCGTCGGTGAAGACCCATTCGCCGGTTGCATCGAAGTGCAGCTTCACGGCGAAAATCTGGCCCTGGGCCGCGATCATGGCGTCCAGGTATTCCTCGCCGAATCCACGCTCGCACAGCACCAGGGCCGTGTTGAGTGCGCCGGTCACTTCGCTGAAATCTTCCATGGTGCCGCCGCCAGTGAGCATGGCGACGAACGCGGTGCGGAATTCCTCGGACAGCTTCTCTTGCTGGTCCGCGCCGACGGCCTCATTGAAGCGGGCGCGTAGCTGGGCTTTCTCGGCCGTATCGACAGCACCGTTGAAGTGCTTACGCCAGTGCGAGCGGATCACGGTAAATGCCGCGTTCGGGTTCTTGGGCTTCGGGCGGTATGCCTTCGAGCGCTTTGCCTTGCTGCCGTGCTTCGCCATTAGATCGCCTCCACTTCCACGGCGCGCATCGGCACGACCAGGTTGCGGCTCGCAAAGGCCGCCTTGATGCGCTCGACCAAGATGGCCGAGGTGCAAGGATTCTTAGCCGTATTGTTCAGGTGATACGAAACGTTGGCCTGGGTGCATTTCAGCTCCGCAGCGATTTCAGCCTGCGTCATCTTGCTCGACAAGGTAGCGATGGCCTGCTTGACGTCTACAACTTTCATTAGTGAAACCTTAATATTTTTTTGATGTTCGGCAGAGGAAATAGCAAACCGCCCACCGTTTCGTAAGAATGCACCTACAATTATAAGCATCCCGATACTTGCCGACAATCATTTAACATTATGTTCCATAAAGCAACGGGTTTTTTATGACTTTATTTCTTTACAGATATAGTGTATAACGACGAAATATAAGCATCTTAATTAAAGCAGTAGTCAAAATAGCAACGGAACAAGCATGACAACTAACCGCACGATGACGACCGGCGAGCGCGTAAAGATGCGCCGCATGGAATTAGGACTTTCACAAGAAAAATTGGGCCAGCGTGCGGGCCTGACTCAGCCGACTATCTCGGCCCTGGAGAAGAACCGAGCCCACACAAGTGGTAGCTTGGCCTCTATCGCAGCCGCCCTGGGCGTGAGTGCCCTTTGGCTTGAGAGTGGCCGGGGCGAGATGGTCCCGGCAGGGACTATCGAGAGGCTAGCATCGGCCGAAGACAGCTATATGGTCCCACTGCTTGATTGTCGGGGGAGCTGCGGCAACGGGCGAATGTACGGAGATATCGACACCACTCCTATAGCAATCAGCAAGAAATTGCTTGATAGATGCCATGTAAAGCTACTTTCCTTCATTTCAAAGTTAGTTGCTCTCTACGCTGATGGGGATTCAATGTCTCCTTACATCATGCACGGAGACATAATGCTGTTCGACACTGGTGTAACTGACTTTCAAGACGGCTTCATCTACCTGATTGATACTCTGGACGGCCTGCGCGCAAAGCGAGTTCATCGACGCGCTGACGGCCGCGTTATCCTGCGTAGCGACAGCCAGGACAAGACCCGCTATCCCGACGAGAGCTACACCCCCGAGGAAGCCGAATTGCTGACAGTGAAGGGGCGATTTGTCCTCCGAATGGGCGGCTAAGTCACTTTATCGAACCCTTCCCGCCGCTGAACAGCCCGCCTTGAGCGGGCTTTTTTACGTCCCTACCCTTCACAAAGTCACTTTTTTTCCACAATTTCTGCACAGAAATATCGGCGCCCTATGGGATTTCTGTAAAAAAATATAGGCATAGCTATTGCGTGAAAGTATTTCTATCACTATACTTTTCACATAGGCATTTCTATGCCTATGGCAAAATTAATGAAAACCCACTTTGTAGAGAGAACCAGCATGAGTACATACAGCGTAAAAGTTCAGACCCAAACCGGCGAGCGCCATGTGTTCGACCAAGCCGCCTTCACCAGCGCCGAGGCGCACGAAGCTGTCGCCGCCCGTTTTGGCTACCTCTGCTCCGTCGTGGTGCTGCCAGTATGAGCACCACGTCCAAAGCCCGCCAGCTGTTCGGCGACCGCACCCTGGCGGCAAAGTGGGTTCTGGCCCGCCGCTACCTCCAACAGCGCGGCCTCACGCCGTACCCGCACATGCTGGTCCCGCCGCGCCTCATCACCCCTACCGCCCACTAAGCCGGATCACACCATGAGCGATAACCAACAAACCGCCGTCACCGCCGTGGCCGCCGCGCACGATGCGGGCACCATGATGGGATTCCAGAACCTCGCCTCGTTCGAGTTCATGCAGCGCGCCGCCAAGCTATTCGCGACCTCCACGATGGTCCCGGCCGCATATCAGGCCGTCGTGTCCGAGGGCTACGGCCGCGATAAAAAGTGGGTCCAGAACGACGCCGCCCTGCCGAATTGCATGGTCGCGCTCGATCTGGCCCAGCGCATGAACGCATCGCCGCTGCAAGTGATGCAAAACCTGCACGTTATCGAAGGCCGCCCGTCCTGGGGCTCGCCGTTCATCATCGCGCTCATCAACAACAGCGGCCAGTACGCGCACAATCTGCGCTTCGCGTTCGAGTGGCTGGACGAGGTGGACGCGAAGCAAATCACGTTCGAGTGGGTCAACAATCAAAAGCACGAAGTCGTCAAAACCGTCCGCATCAAGAATGCGCGCTGCGTCGCCTGGACGACGGACAAGGCGGGCACGCGCATCGAGTCGGCCCCCGTTACGCTGGAAATGGCGGTGCAAGAGGGCTGGTACACGCGCAACGGCTCGAAGTGGAAAACCATGCCGCAAACGATGGCGCAGTACCGCGCGGCCGCGTTCTTCGGCCGGACCTACAACCCCGAGCTGTTGATGGGCCTGCCGACGGCCGAGGAACTGCACGACATTATCGACGTGACGCCGCAGGCCGACGGCTCACTGGCGATGCAGGCGGGCAGCGCGGAACCGGCCCAGCCACGCGCGCCGCGCGCCAAGGTTGTCGAACCGGCCGCCGTGGTCGCCGCCGAAGTCACCGAGGCACCGGCCGCCGAGCCTGCCCCGGAACCTACCGCACCGGCAACGGAACCGGCAACGCCAGCACCGGCCGCCGCGTCGGGCGATAAGGACACTGGCGAGGTGCTGCCGGTCGTCAATGCCGAGGTGGACACGGCCACGGCCGACCTGTTCGAGCCCGCCGCCCCGGCCGCGCCTGCCGCTGCGGAGGTCGCCCCGCAGCCAGCGAAGGAACCGGCCCCGGTCGGCGAGAAGAAACCGCGCACGAAGGCAACCCCGGCCCCGGCCGCCGCCGATCCAGTGCAGAAAAATGCACCAGATGCAGGACAGTCATCCAATAAAGTGCAGGATAAAGCACCATTAGGCCCGGCATTGTCGGCACCGAAGATTGATTTTGTCGAAAAAGAGCTGGCGCGCCGAGGCTTGACTGTCGATCAGTTCAAGGCCGAATTCAAGATCGAGCCAAAAGAACTGACCGTGCCGGTGTTCCCCCAGGTGCTCGCATGGTTCCAAGTGGCGAAGGCGGCCGCGTAATGCTGGTATTTAACGAAGCCCGGCACGAATACCGCTACAACGGCGTGCTGGTCCCGTCTGTGACGGGCATTCTCAAGCCGCTGGTGGACTACTCGGGCATCAACCCGGACGTGCTGGCGCGCGCGGCCGCGCTGGGCACGCTGGTTCACAAGACGACCGAGCTGTACGACCTGGGCACGCTGGACGAGGACGACCTGGACCCGATTCTGGTCCCGTACCTCGACGGCTGGAAGCGCTTTCGCGAAGAAGTCGAGTTCGTGCCCGACACCATCGAGAAGCGCCTATACCACCCGCTTGGCTACTGCGGATCGTCCGACCGTACCGGCGCGATCCGGGGCGTCAAGTCCGTGGTGGACATTAAGAAAATGATGACGCTCGGCCCGGTGATCGGCCCGCAGCTCGCCGCCTACAAAGAAGCGCACAACCTCGAAGGCGCGGGCATCGAAAAGCGCTTCGCGCTGGGCCTGCGCCCGGACGGCACCTACCGCCTGCAAGAATTTACCGACCCCGGCGACCTCCCCTGCTTCATGGGTCTGCTGGCGGTTCAAACATGGAGAGCCAAACATGGCAAGTAAGAAACTAGCGGCCGCAGGCCAAGCCGCGAACGACGGCGCGCTGGTCGTCGCCGCGCCGCTGCCTGCGGGCACACCGAAGGCCGAGGAACTGTGGGAGCTGGCCGATAGCACCTGCAACAACCTGTTCGTCACCATCATCAACGACCCGATGATGTACTCGCTGGCCGCTGCCGAGCTGGTCGATTTGCAGGCGGTGTACAAGCGCATCGAAGATCAGCGCCTCGCCATCACGCGCCCGATGGACGCGGCGAAGAAGCTCATCATGGACTTGTTCAGAAAACCTCTCGACCGGCTGGACGGGCAAATCAAGATGCTCAAGGGCTCGATGCTGGAATACGACCGCGAAGAAAAGCGCAAGGCAGCCGTCCAGCAAGCCCTGCTCGACAAGATCGCGAACGAACAGCGCGTCCAGCTCGCGGCCGAGGCAAAGAAACAGGCCGATCTGGCAGCGGCCGAACATGCCCGCGCAAACGAGCTGATGGCAGTGGGTGATACCGAAGGCGTCGCCGCTGCGCTGACGGCCGCCGAGGAAGCGCACAACACGTCGTTGGCGCTGCAACAGACAACCGGCGTCGTTATCGCTGCGACCGCCGCAACGAACGTGCCCACGGTCGAGGGCATCACGACCGCCGACGTGTGGAAGGCGCGCATCACCGACCTCCCCGCCCTGCTCCGCTACATCGCCGACCACCCGGAATACCACGACTGGATCGACGTGAAGATGATGGGCTTGAACGAGCTGGCGAAGGCCCAGCGTACCGAGCTGCGCATCCCCGGCGTCGAAGCATACGAAGAAGCCCGCATCGCAGCGGCCCGCACCAGCGCCCGCAAGGCTGCATAAGAACCAACGGGCAGGCCCGCCCTGCCCTACTTTGACAGAACAGATACCGCCATGTTTTTCAAGAACGCCCAAATCTACCGCCTCCCCGCCCCCTGGGCAATGACGGCCGCCGCGCTGGCCGAGGCCATCACGCCCCAGGCATTCGCCGACTGCACCAAGGCCGAGGCCAAGCGCCTGGGCTGGGTCGCCCCGCGCAAAGGCGGCGAGCTGGTCCACGTCGTCAACCGCCAGATGCTCCTGCGCCTGCGCACGCAAACGAAGGTGCTGCCGGGCTCCGTCATCAATGCCGAGGTGCGCCGCCGCGCCGCCGAAATGGAAGAAAAACAGGGGTTCCCGCCTGGGAAGAAGGCCACCAAGGAATTGAAGGAAATCGTCACCGACGAGCTGCTGGTGAAGGCTTTCCCGAAGGACGCCGACACCTGGGTATGGATCGACCCTGTGAACGGCTGGCTGGTCGTGGACGCATCGAGCAGCAGCAAGGCTGACGAAGTAATCAAGCTGCTGCTGAAAGCCGTGGACCGTATGCCGCTGGAATCCCTGCGCGTGCAGCGTTCGCCGGTCGCCGTGATGACGGGCTGGCTGGAATTGGACGAAGCCCCGCACGGCTTCACCATCGACCAGAGCGCCACCCTGCGCGCGACCGGCGAGAGCCGCGCCACCGTCACCTACAAGCTGCACTCCCTGGACCCGGAAGATATGCGCCGCCATATCGCCACCGGCAAACAGTGCGTCAAGCTGGCGATGACCTACAACAGCCGCGTGTCGTTCACCCTGGACGAATCGCTCGCCATCAAGGGCATCAAGCCGCTCGACGTGATCCGCGAAGGCAGCGCCATCACCTACAGCGACGACGAGCGTTTCGACAACGACGTGGCGTTGATGACGCTCGAATATGCCGCGCTGCTGGCCGAGCTGGTCGAGGCGCTGGGCGGTGCGGCCACCGACAGCATGGCAGGCGGCGACGGCCAGCACCAGATTGCCGAGGACGCCAGTGTCGTGAGCGATGCCGTGCGCAGCCTGAAAAAGCTGGCCGCCGACAACGGCGCGACGATCACGCTCACCGCTGGCGGCAAGATTGTCAGCCTGGACGACAACAACCAGTACGGCCGCGCCGTCGAGCTGATCCGCGAGCAACAGCGCGTCTCGATTTCCCTGGTCCAGCGCCATTTGCGCCTGGGCTACAACCAAGCCGCGCGCCTGATCGAACGCATGGAAGCCGAAGGCATTGTGAGCCCGATGGCCGCCAGTGGCGAGCGCGTCATCCTCAAACCCACCGCTGAATAACAAAAGGAGAACACCATATGGACAAAAACCCACCAGCAGCAGCCATTGATGACGCTTACGCCTCCCTCAAGGTAGCCGCCGAGAAGAAGCTCCCAGGCTTCGGCAAGGCCACAATCTTCAAGGTGGACCCGCTCAAGATCGAGGTCGAGCCGGGCTTCAACCGGCCGATTGACCGGGCGAACGTCGAGCAATTCAAAGTCGCGATCAAGAACGGCGCTACCATCCCGCCGATTTACGTCCGCGTCGATGCGAACCATACCATCCTGGTCGATGGTGAGCACCGCTGGATTGCCGTGCGCGAGCTGATCGCCGAAGGTATGGAAATCCCGTTCATGCTGGCGATTGAATTCCGGGGCAGCGACGCCGACCGGATCACGCACTTGCTGACCAGCGCCCAGGGCTTGCCGATTTCCCCGCTCGATCAGGGCATCCAATACCTCAAGCTGATTCGCCTACAATGGGACGTGAAAATGATCGCCCAGCGCACCGGCAAGAGCACCACGCACATCGAAAATTGCCTGGTGCTGGCCGAGTCGAATACCGACGTGCAGCGGGCTGTGCGCGCCGGACAAGTGGCAAGCTCGCTGGCGGTCGATATGGTCAAGGAACACGGCACCCAGGCCGGGGCCGTTATCGCCTCCGAGCTGGTCAAAGCACAGGCCAGCGGCAAGGGCAAGGTGACGCGCAAGGGCGTCCAGGGTAAGGCCATCCCGCGCAAGCTGGTGACGCGGGCCACCGAATCCATCGACACCCTGTTCGCCGTCATCGCCCCTACGGTCAGCCCCGAGAAGCTGGCCGCTATGCCGGACAACGAAACGGTGCCGGTCGAGGCAGGGATGCTAAAAGAGCTGCTGGCAATCCGCGACGAGGTGGCAAAGCTGCGCGCCAAGGACGCCACCGATACCGACCCAGCCGCCACGGACGCCGCGCAAGATGCAAGCAAATAAGCACGGTTGCTTCGACCGCCCACCGCTAGAAGGGCGGTCATATCCAGTTCAAGACGGCTGGGAATACCAGCCGTCCAGTGCAACGGGACTTACACGCATGCCCATTATCAAGGCTCAGCGGCATGTTATGACAACAGCGTGCCAATACAGCCAGCGCACGGTGGATGACCCAGGCTGTACTGGCTGCAATAGAAAGTGGCCCGTAAATGCAATTCAGCCTATTTGACGAGCCTGCCGCCGCGCCAGTTATTGCGGCGGTTGCTCCCTATGTTGGCGGTACGCCTTGCGTGTGTTGCAAATCGTGCCGGTCGATATTCCTAGCGGTTAATTGGCTGTCCTGGCGCGCTAATGGCTACTGCTCGAATAAATGCCAGCCCTCCCCTCCTAAATCAGCCTAACCTGATTCGAGCAAGGCACTTTCAAACAGAATTGCCTTGCTCAATTTCCTACCATACCAATCGCGGCGCTATATTCGCCGCGCCGCGCGCCGCGCCGACTTCGGCCGCTGAGTTAATGTATGAAACTATATAATATAATATATTTTCTTATTAACTTCCCACTCTAATCCGCAAGATTACCACCGATTTTCGATTTAAACGCAAATTCGGTTTTCTGATCGCCGAATTCGGTTTTCGGTACTGGCTACCGCCGCCCGGCCACCGTTGCGCGGGCTTCCCGGCGCGGGTCGCGTCAACAGGTCTGATCTGGTCAGGAGGCGACAGGTTAGCGCGGCGCAAAGCTGCCCAGGCGTCAGCAAGACCTAGCAAAACACTCGCAAAAACTTACAAAAAACTTACATTTTCTTTCGGTTTTTCTCGTAATCTTTCGTTTTGTCTTAAAATATAACTATATTTTCTTGACTACTTTTGTGGAAACTTACACAATTGACCATCCAGTAGAGGAAAGGGCAGTCGTGCTATGGATGACATACAGGATGCGGTTGCAGCACTACGCGCCCTGGCGAACGACAGCTCGAAGGTAACGAAGAAGGCAGCTCGGCTACGCATGGTTCTGCCCGAAATCGAGGCGCTACAAGAGGCCGGGGTAGGGCATGAGCACATATTAGAGGCGCTTAACAGGAGCGGTTTTGATCTGAAAATGAGCGCGTATTCGTCAATGCTTTGGCGGGTGCGGCATGGAAAGAACAAGATCGCAAAGCCAGCGCCAGCAAGGCCGAATGCCAAGCCAGTTACCGACGGGCCGATAGGGGAGGGGAGTAGCCCCGAGCCAAGGGCAAACGTCCAGGTCGAGAATTTCGACTTGGAGGAATCGAGAAGGCGACGGGAAGAAAAGGCCGATAGGTTTATTGGAGCCGCTAGAAACCCGCTTATTAAAAAAACTGATAGGAAATAAACATGGCATTGAAAGTCGCAGTGATTAACTTTTCGGGCAACGTCGGCAAGTCCACCGTTTCCAAACATCTGCTTCAACCGCGCATGGGCGACTGCGACATTATTGCGGTCGAAACCATCAATTCGGACGACCAGACCGACGGCCACGTAAAAGGCAAGCAATTCGGCCATATTATCGAGGCAATGTCGCTGATGGATAACGTCATCGTGGACATTGGCGCGTCGAACGTCGAAACCCTGATTTTGCAGATGAAGCAATACAAGGGTAGCCATGAGGATTTCGACCTGTTCATCATCCCGACCACGCCCATCAAAAAGCAGCAGCGTGATACGATTTCCACCATCGAAGCGCTGCGCGAAATCGGCGTCCCGGCGAAGAAAATCCGCGTGCTGATGAACATGGTCCCGGTGGACGAGCGCCCGGAAACGGTCTTTGCTGGCCTGTTCGCGATGCAGGAGGCCGACAAGAGTTTCATCCTGAACCCGAAGGCGGTCATGCACGAAAGCGAGCTGTACCCGCTCATCGCCGGGAAGGACATTACGATTCGTGGCGCAATCGAGGACCAGACCGACTACAAGGCGCTGGCGAACGCAACGCCGAAAGATAACGTCGAGGAAAAGATTCGCTTGAACGGCCTGCTCAGTATCAAGCGCCTCGCCAGCGGGATCGTTGACGAGCTGGACGCGGCCTTCAAGGCGCTGACGAAGTAAGGCGGGCGATGCGAAGCTCAACCGCCTTGGATGCACTGATCGCCGAGCTGCTCGGCGACGTTGGAGCGCTGCACGAAGCCATCACGGCGCTGCACCAGCGCGTCGAGGCGGCCGCCAAAGCCGAAATGCGGCGCACGTACCGGGTTGCAGCCGTTGTCGCCGTGGCGGCCCTCCTGGGCGGCTTGGCGGGCGGTGCTATCGTCGTGTTCTTTCTCGGCCCGCATTAACAGATCGAGGAATTCAAAATGGAAAAATTAGCACTCAGGCCCGGCTTTACGTTCAGCCCGTCCGACCTTGTGCCGGTCAATGGCGGTGGCCTGCAACTGCGTACCGGCGCACCCGGCACCCAGGCCCAGCTCGACCTTACGCCGCCGCGCATCGTCGCGCCTTGGGAGGGCGCACCGGCCGACGTGTTCACGCTCTTGAACTGGAAGCACAGTAAGCAAGTCCACGCGCAAATGGAGTGGATCACGGAAAACGTGCCGGGCCACAAGTCCTTGCAGAAGGTCATGGACGCGGCACTACTGCCCTATATTCAAAAGCTCATCCAGGCACACTACAAGCCGGAATGATCTTTCCCGGTGGCGGCACCGTCACCGGGAATTTGAAGCGCACCATCCCCGCGAGTTTGGTCGGAGAAATGACCCGGCTCGCGGCACCCTTCCAACCGGCGTCCTGCCAATTTTTCACCGCATAGCCCGAGCAAACGAGAATTTTGCTCCACTTCACGACCACGTTCAGCTTGAGCCATTCGACTAGCCCGATTGCCAGCAGGGCAGGGTAGCCGTATTCGACCTTGCGGCCCAGGTTGTCCAGAATCGCCAGCTCGCACGCTTCGGCCGTGATGCCGTCCGGGCGCGCATGCACGTCGAACTCCAGACCATCCAACTGGGACAGGGGGATCGCGTGATTGCGGCCACCGTTCAGCTCTGTCACCCACAGGCGGCCGCCTATCCAGAAAGCCTGCCCGGAATGGATATATGGCCCGGTGAAAAACTTAGTTGCGCGATTCAGGATGCTGTCTCCCGAGCGCACCGAAATCAGGTCGCCGGTTTCGATCTGGTCGCGAATTTCGTTGTATTGCATCTTCTTTCTTCCCCTAGTTATCGTGGGCCTTGCCCCTCTACGTACCACTCGTAATCACACGAAACGTTGTCGATGGTGACAGTCCAGCCGCTCACGTTGTCGCGGATAACCACGCGCAGCATGGTCGTGCCGATGAAGCCGAACTTGCCGACTGACTGCCGCACCGCTGCCCGCTTTGCCGCCGCGTCTGAAATCGTTCCCGATCCGCTCAGCACGGTCCACTGGTAGGAGAAATTGCCCGATCCACCTACCGGGAACGCCTCGGGGTAGCAGAAGGCCGACGCCGTGCCGCTCGACGTACCGGTGCTCCAATCGCCCTTTGCCGTTGCCGTGAACGTGTTGCTGCGCCCGCGCATGCTCGCCATGCTGATTGGTGCCCGGTCGCCCGGCACCTGCGCGAGTGCCCGAACGGCCGGATCATTGAAGTTGAACGCCTGATTCCATGCGCGCCCCATTTCAGCATTCATATCGGAAGCTTGAATGAAGCCGGTAGGGGTCGTCACGGCAGATTTTCCTCAATGACGCGAGCGGCCGCGATGATCCGCGAGAACTCGGCCTGCGCTTCCTCCTGCGTCTCGGCGGTGAGCACGCGGTACTTCTCCATGCGCAGGCCGCCCAGTTCCTTGATAGCTGGCCGCAGCTCGGTCGCTTGGGTCAGGATGCGCTGCGCAGCTTCCGGGTAAGGGATGCGGGCGCTGTCGGCAAACCGCGTGATCCATTCGTCGGGCACGCCCTCGAACCCCGATTCCTTGTAGGCAAGCGCCGCCGCCTCACGCTCGACATACTCCATCTGAAAACAGGTGTACTTGTCCGAAATGAGGCGTATCGTCGCGTCGATCTGCTTGGCCCAAAGCTCGCGCTGCTGGGCCTCCGTCGGCGGCGCAATGACAGGCGCTTGGTACACCGGCATGGTCTGCCGGTACACAAGATCATTGAGCACGGCGAAGGCGTTCTTCGATTCGGGCCGTTCCATGCAAATGGCGACCAGCTCATCGTCGGTGAATACCCCGTCGGCGTCGGCGGGCACGTCCAGGACAAAAGCCAGTTGGTGATGCAGCTCTTGCGCGCCCGGCCTGCTGGCCCAAGCCTTGTAGGAAATCGCCGTAATGTGGCCGGTAGCTTCGTGGATGGTCGGCTCGATGTCCGTAATGTAGTTTTGGCTCATGCTCAACCTTTGTTGACGAGCTGGAGCACCAGCTCCTTGAGTTCGGCGACCTCGCCCTCCAGCGCCTTGATGCGCGCGCCATGAGCTACTGCGCGCTTGGTCAGCCGCCTGATTCGGCCATCGTGCTGCATGGAGCGCTGGGCGAGTTTCACCACGCCGACACCTGCGAAGTTGCCGTAGGCGAGGATGAGCGTCCGCATTTCATCGTCTTCTTCGGACACGGCATAGGGCAAAATGGCGCGCACGTCTTGGGCCGATACACCGGCTTGGCTCAGCCCGGTATCCTTTCGGTCGTAAATGCCAGCCTTGACCCCGGCCATCAACTGCACAAAGTCATCGCCCAGCGCGCGCCAGTTCTGCTTCAGGCGCTCATCGGAGAAAGCGCTGATGTTCCCGGCTGCGGAAAAGTCGCCGTTCTGCGTGCCGAAGCCGAACATATTCCCGCAGTTCCAGCCACCGATTCTCAGGTAGTAGTCGGAATCGAGGCCGAAGTTCACGCCCCATTCGCCGTCCAGCAGGAAGGTCATACATGCCGGGCCGTTTTGGTAGGCACCACTGGCGACGAACAAGCCGCCAGGCACGCCACCGCCAGAAGTAACACCATAGCCACGGCGGTTGGATATAAATGCCTGCTCCGCACCCCAGCGGTTGCTGGTATTGAGCGCGCCTGAAACCGAGCTGGTATTGCCGGAAGTGCCGGTGATGTTGATGCCCCACATACCATAGGCATTGGTGCCAGCCGAATCAGGGATCACGCGCCAGGGCGTGCCCGACTGCCCGATGACGCCGCCGCGCACCGCCATCTGACCGCTTGCGTAATCAATGTAAATTTGGCCGTAGGTATCGCCGCCGCCGTTGACGACGAGCATGTTTCCGTAGCCCCAGTTCGGTTTGTTTTCGCCGGTATTTTCATTCAAGCGATAGAAGCCGGGCTGGTAGAAATCCTTGACCCAGCCAGTATTATCAATAATTCCGCGCCTGAAGTCGGTGAGGCCCAGCCCAGTAATCGTCGTCGCCTTATAAGCCGTGTAATTCAGGTTGTCCAGCACGCCGCGCCATGCGAACCAACTGCCGTAGTAGATGCGGCTGGCCTGCTCGCCTTGATGCGCAAAATATTGCTGCGTGATGACGCCGTTGACGTTGGTGACGATCAGCGCGCCCCATCCATAGGTAAACGGTTTGTTTGCACCGTTGCCAGCAACAACCTGATACACGCCCGGCGTCGTGATCGTGTTCCAGTCCTGATTCTGGATGATCGTGCCCGGCACCATTGCGACCGCATCGGTGATGCCATAACCGGCCGTCGTCGTCGGTTTGCCGGTGACACCAGCCCACGGCACGGCACTGGCCGATGCCGCGTTACCGCCGATGCCCTGCGCGCCCAGTGCCGTTGCGATCTGCGCGGCCGTCGCGGCGCTGAATGCGCCAGCGCCGTTGCCGTAGGCGAGGCCGGTCAGGGTCTTCACTCCGGTGCCGCCCTGGGCGACGGTAAGCGCAGTGGTGAGCCCGGCCAGGGACGTGATATCGCTGTTCGCGCCTTTCATGGCGCGGGCTGTTACCTGCGCCTGGAGCTTGCCCAGCGCGGCCAGGATCGTGTCGGCGGCCGTGATCGCGGCGTTCGTCGCCGTCGAGAGCCCAGCCACCACCACGCCCAGCACGCGCGCGGCCGTGAAATACAGATTCGTTGCGCCCTCGGGCACTGCATCGGTACTGCCGGGGCTGGCGTTGATTTCGGCATACACGCTGCCGCTCCAACGATACTGGCGCGTTGGATTGGCCGAGGTGCCCGCATTAATGGCAAGGTACAACTTGCCGGGCTCGCCGACGGCAGGGAAGGCGGCCAGGGTGGCAAATTCCAGCACGTCGTCCACGTAGGACGGCAGGAAAATAGCGGCGATCTTGGCGTCCGCGCCCAGCGGCACGACGCCGCCAGCAATGCCGATCTGCGCTGCGTCGATGGGCGTGTAGCCCAGCGCCACTTGCTTTGCCTCGAAGCGCGCGAAATCCACCGAATCGAGGTAGCCCGCCACGGCGGCCGTGGCGCGGCCGAGCTTGGCCTTGATCGTGTCGCCGGTTTCGTCGCCGGTATTCGTGCCCGAGTTGGTGCCCGTAATGTCCGACGTGAGGGCTACCGTGCCGGTCTTGTTCGGCAGTGTGTACGTGCGCGCCGCCGTGTTCGTGTTCGTCAAGAACGAAACGACGGTCCCGGCCGCGTTTTTCATCCTCATGCGGAATGAGGTATCGACGCCAGCAACGCCGCCCACGGCATCGCGCGCCGTGGCGTCGATCTTGCCCGCCACGGTGCCCGCCAGCTCGGCAACTTCATCGGTGCCTGCGACCGTCATATTCCGGTCGGGCAGGGTGTACGTGCGCTCGGCCGTGTTCGCGTTGGTCAGGCTCGACAGCACCGTGCCCAGTGCGCTTTTCAGGTTCAGCCCGAAGCCGGTCAGTCCTGGGTAGCCATTCGCCGCGTCGCGCCCGGTCAACGGCTGTGCGTCGCCGTAATTGGCGGCGGCCCGGTCGGCGGCGGCGGCCGCGCTCGCGGCATGGCCCTGCGCTGCATCGCGCGCGCTCTTGGCCTCCGTGGCACTGGTGGTGGCCTTGCCTGCGTCCGTCTTGGCCGATATGGCGGCGGCGGCAGTAGAGCCCGCGTCATTGGCAGCATTGGCCGCGCTGGTGGCAGCAGCGCCAGCAGCAGCACGCGCGCTCGCATCACTGGCGGCGGCGGCGGTGGCGTCGTCAGCGGCGGCCCTGGCCTTCGCCTGCGCGGTGCTGGCGGCCGTATTGGCAGTGTTGCGCGCAGCCACGGCGGCGGCGGCAGCGGCGTCGGCGGCCTCGCGGGCAACCTGGGCGGCGGCCGAGCTGGTGCCGGAAGCCTGGGCCGCCGCCGTGGCCGCATCAACCTGCTCGACCACATCGCGGATCGTGTCGAGCGCCACGGCCTCACTCGCGGCGGCCGCCGCCTGCGCCACCTGGGCGGCGTCGGCGCTGGCATCGGCAGCAGCCGCCGATGCGGCAGCTTGCCCGGCGCTGTCCTGCGCGCCAGCCTGCGCACGCTCGGCGGCTCCTTGCGCAGCCTTGGCGGTGGCAGCATCGGCGATGGCCTGCGCCACGGCGGCGGCCAGGTCGGCGGCCGATTCAGCAGCAGCAGCGGCCGATTCACCCGCAGTCGCGGCCTGGACGGCGGCGGCGTCGCGCGCTGCGCTGGCGTCGCTTGCGTGCCCGTCGGCCTGCACCGCGGATTCCTGGGCAGCGCCAGCCTGGGCGGTGGCGGCAAGCTGGGACGCCAGTGCAGCGGCTTCGCTGGCAGCGGCAGCATCGGCCGATGCGTTGGCAGCAGCGGCCAGCGTATCGGCATCAGCCTTGCTCGCTTCGGCAGCGTCGCGGGCGTCCTGCGCATGCCCGGCGCTCGATGCGGCCGCATCGGCAGACACGGCCGATGCGCTGGCCTGCACCTGAGCAGCGTTGCGGTAGGAGAGGGCGGCCGCCTCGCTGGCGGTGGCCGCGTCGGCAGATGTGGCGCTGGCGGCGGCGCTGGCGCTGGCGGCGGCGACAGCCCCGGCCTGTTCCTCGGCCTGATCCCGCGCGGCAAGGCGGTAGGCGCGTGCAGCCGCTTCGCTGGCGGCGGCAGCGGCGGCCGATGCAGCGGCCGCCGTGGCGTCAGTGGCGGCGGCGTCGCGAGCAGCAGTGGCGGCCACCTGGGCGGCCTCGCTGGCGGTGCGGGCGATGCGCGCGGCGTCGCGGGCGGCGATGGCGGCCGCTTCGCTGGCGTCGGCGTTGGCGGCAGCGGCAGCGGCAGCGTCGGCCTCCACGCTCGCATCGTCGCGGGCAGCTTCGGCGGCAGCTCGGGCACCGGAAGCGGCTTGCGCTGCGCCCTCGGCGGCAACCTGGGCGGTGTACGCGGCACCGCGCGCGGTCGCGGCGGCCTCGGCAGCGGCGGCCGAATGGCTGGCAGAGGTGGCGGCAGCAGTCGCGAGCTGGGCGGCCTCGGCGGCTTCGGCGGCGGCAGCGGCGGCGCTTTCATAGGCGGCGGCCGCGCTGGCGCTCGATGCCTGGGCCTGCTTGGTCGATTCGTCGCGGGCAGCGAACACGGCGGCGCGGGTGTCGTCGGCAGCGACGGCTGATTCGGCGGCGGCCTGGGCCTGGGCGGCGGCTTCGTCGCGGGCGGTCGCGCTGGCGTCGCGTGCGGCTTCGCTGCGGGTCTGCGCGGTGACGGCGGCGGCGCGTGCGCCCTCGCTCGATGCCTGGGCGGCTTCGCTGGCGGCCTGGGCCGCGCGGGCGTCGTCGCGGGCGGCCAGGGCGGCGGCTTCGCTTTCGTCGGCGGCGCTGGCGCTGGCGGCCGCGCCGTCGCGAGCGGACAGGGCGGCGGTGCGCGCGGCCTCGCTGGCAACCTGGGCGGCCTCGCTGCGGTCGCGGGCGGCCGCGCTGGCGGCGCTGGCGGCCTCGCTGCGGTCGCGGGCGGCCTCGGCAGCATCCTGGGCGGTCTGGATGCCCTCGGCGCTTGCGGCGGCTTCCTGGGCGCTCTGCGCGGCGCGGTCGGCCTGCGCGCCAGCACCAGCAATGGCGGCCTGGGCTTCGCCTTTGTGCCCGGCAGCGGCCAGGGCGGCGGCGTTCGCGGAATCGGCAGCAGCGCCCGCCAGCTCCGCAAAGCCGAGCACGTTCTTTTCCACCTGGGCGGCGGCACCGGCAGCGGTGGCGGCCGTGCGCGCGTCGGCGTCGATGCCTGCGGCCAGCTCGGCGACGGCATCGCGCGCGGTCGCGGCGGCACCGGCAGCGGCAGCGGCGGCGGCGGCCGCTTCGGTGGCGGCAGTCGTCAGCGGCTCTACGGCCTCCTGGGCGTCGTTCGCGGCCTCGGCGTAGGCGCGGGCCTCGTTCGCGGCCGTTCGTGCAATGGCGGCCTGCTCTCGCGCGCTGGCGGCCCCTTCGCGCTCGACTTCGGGTGCGTTCAGGACGGGCGAGGACACGAATTGCGGGCCGGTGACGGACAGATGCGACTGCACCCCGGCTTGCAGGGTCAGGCTCGACACGACCGGGCGCGACTGCACCGCCAGATTCGACTGCACGCCGACGGTCGTAATGCCGGACACGACGATGCCGCCGATCTGGAAATTGCTTTGCAGGATGGTCATTCGGCGGCCCTCGTCGTGTCTGCCTTGATGCGGATATAGCGGGTTTCCGACGACGAAATGAAGCCGTCAGGGGCGGTAAATTGCACGTCCCAGGTCAGCATTCCGACCGGCCAGCCCTTCGTATCGAGCGCGGTCAGGGAATACTTGCCG